>Ga0315281_10000030_pt1 | contig 165523 bp, 167 predicted proteins | sample YL17G07_0_MG_FD_204540 | JGI IMG/M metagenome (GOLD analysis project Ga0315281, IMG submission 204540) | Sediment microbial communities from Yellowstone Lake, YNP, Wyoming, USA - YL17G07_0 | ecosystem: Environmental > Aquatic > Freshwater > Lake > Sediment | place: USA: Wyoming | collected...
TGTGTGCTGGGCATAACCCATCTTCTGTGAACAAATCTCGTAAAAACGTTCATCTCTGTTTGACAGCATTCGTCTATGCGATCTACCCGCTCCTCCTTCGTCATAAGAGCTGTTTGACCTTGCACCTTGCCATGATTCTTTTGAACATCTTAAAGCCCAATTGAATCTCAAACTTTTCAGTTTTGTTCTTCTGAACGGCAAACTTTAAAGCTATAGGTGGATGGAGTTTCCTCCCCTTAAAGGGACAGCTGTCTGCCCAGCCCACAATAAAGAATAATTTTTTAGAGTTTAAAAAGATTAATTTTTATTAAAACTTACGGAACCGTTATTCCAAAGTATTTCTCAAATAATTTTGCAGCGTTTATCAAAACTCTTATTCCGTCTTTTCTTTTTTCCCTTGGATAATACCCTACAATAGAAAAGCCACTGTCTGATACGTTGGGACGCACTGACAAGCCAGGAGGAATTTCATATGTTCTGCTAGAGAAGATACTCCAATCAAATTTTTTCCCAAGCTCAGTTGCTGTTTTAGCTTCTTCCAAAATTCTTAAAGGAATTGAGAGTGATTTTTCAGATTTTTCGCTTAACTGTTGAAGGTAATTCTCCAATAATCCTAAAGATCCTATAAATTCTGGAGGAGTTTTCGACTGTATTAACTGAGGGTCGTAGCCAACTGCAACATAGGGCAATTTTTTCACTGTGTTTTCTCTTCTGTTCGCTAAAACCCCAATTCCCAGGCCTACTCTAAAATTTCCTTTTTTAAAAAAAGTAACCCATCCCTCCACTTTACTCTCTAATTGAATTACAGAACAGTCTAATGCTTTTTCTAATTCTAGCCTTTCTTCGGTGGAGAGCTGCCTGTTGTAAAGTTCATCGACTGTGTTCTCGCCTAACTCGTCTAGTTTAGAAAGTAAGAATGACATTAAAAAAAATTAGTAAGAAAGTTTTTATACTTCACAGTAACTCTAAAAAATAAATAAACTAGAAACATTAATCATTGATGGTTGCTAGATTTTTGGCTTGTACTCTTTAAATTTGTCTTGAATAACAACCTCTCTCATGTCCTGTGGAAAATCTTCTTTTGAATTTGTTAAAGCTGTACCCATTGCTGCCATTAATGCCTCATATGTTTTCAATCCAGGAAGAGCAAAATATTCTCTAGCTGCTAAATCAGCTGTAGCGTAAGCCCTCTTAGTTTGAGTTTGAAGCGCTACTGGGTCATTTTCTCCAACCACGATAACACATGCATCTTCTTCATTTTTTAATTCTGACATTTTTATCACTTTAAGATAGTTATATTAGCAAAGATTTAAATAGCTTTCCCTCACCTACGACAATGAAAGAACTATACCTGACGGTAGTTCTTGTGTTAAAAGAAAATGAAAAACCAGCAGAAGTGTTTAAAGGAGCCTGAGCTCATAGGAGTTGGGAAATGCGAGCTGAACACATCGCCGAAGCTTTGTGCGTACACTCCATTTCCATTAAGCGAATCGTCTATTCGCACCAGTTACCTATTTTTCCCGGCAATTTCCATCTTAGATGCTTTCAGATGTTAAGTGCTATGACGTGGCTGCCCGGCTGTACCAAATGATAACCGGTAAACCAGAGGTCACGAATGAGCGTTCCTTTCGTACTCACCCATCCTTCGGGTCAGGTAACAACACCCCCAGTAGATATAAACCGTACTGTCTTTGTCGTCCAGCGTAGGAATCTATGTTTTGGTTCATAAGCTACTCCATCAGCGAATAATTTCGCATTGGGACGGTTAATTCATCACCAATATTCCTTACGGTAACATGATTTCATTGCTAGCTATCGCTAAAGCTAATCATGCTATCTTGAGGGAAAAGAATAAGACCCTGCGCCGAATCACGACGTACTGAACCCAGCTAATGTCCCCTTTTAACCAGTGAACACCTGTACCCTTGGCCGCTACTGCACGGCCAGGAGAGGGGAAGCCGACAGCGAGGTAGCAACGCGCGGGGTCGATAGGAGCTCTCGCCCGCCACGACTCTGTTTTGAGGTGGCGACGCAAAGAACCAGATCAACTACACTTCTCTTATTAATCTAGTGAATCTTTCTCAGATTACTATAATATTCTCTAACGACCTATTTCTAAATCTAACTGTTCTTCCAAACATAATCATCAAGTTTCTGAGAAGACCCTTACTCTGCGTCACCATATCCCCGGGGTAGCTTTTCTGAAGTCACCGACATTCATCAATAACGCTCGGCGTATCGCTAGCCCACGCTTTCACGATTGAATTCATTACTGTGTTGAATACAATAAATGATCCTTTTGCGCTTGCACTCTACTCCGGATTTCTGACCCGGATGAGGATCACTTTGGGCGCCCTTGATCTCCTGTCAAGGACGTACCGCCCCAGCCAAGCGGTCCACCAATCGGTGTCCCCCGAGTCGAGGTTAGTCATACAATTGCGAAAGGGTAGTGTTACATTAACGCCTATCTAAAACCCAAAAGTTTTAGCTTGGCAGCTTCTACCTACGCTATGCAATCACAACAATATAACAACGACAGGCTACCGCAGAGCTCCACGGGGTCTTCTCTTAAGGGTTGGAAAAATATCATCCTTATCCAGCACTCTAAAATAAGCAGGATTTGAAAATCCTATTGTTCTAATCCACTTTTCAAGATTTTTCTTAACATATAAATTAATTTTATGTTCAAGGTTTTCTCTATTATTTCTTTACTCTATTGAGTGGTAAGTCTTAGATACTTACTCCAATTCCCCCTGAGGGTCTGTGGCTTTTTCGCCACAATGGCAGGTTCGCCGGGCTTTAGTTTAGGACAGCGAAGAAGTCGTTAAGCCATTCATGCGGGTCGACAATTAATCGACAAGGGACTACGCTACCTTAAGCAACCTTACTTACATTACTGTAAGAGTCGGACCATATCTTCATCATTTTTCATGATGTCTGACGTATGGTCTCTGAGGATCCCGTTTCATCTATTTGTTTTAAAAGTTCAGAAAGTTCATATCGTCTTTGTTTACCTTCTAAATTCATTTTGAAAACTTTCTCAACAAGTTTTTTGAATTTTTCTTTGTCTTGGTGCTCCTTTCTTTCTAATGCGTAAACTACATCTCTAAATATTTCAAAATCTTTTTGTTTTGCGATGAGTTTATTTTTTTCAAAGAAAGGAATTATTTTTTCTTTGAGTTGTCTTCTGTTATCTACAATGTAAATTAAGATGTCTTCTTGACCTGGCTTTGATATTATTCTTCCGCATTTTAATTCATCCAAAAACATTTCTAATATTATTCTGTTTTTTTCATGCTGAGTCACTTGAAATAATGGATCTAAAACCACGCCAAATCTTGCATCATTTTGTTTTTTTGTAGATATACTGAAACAACCCTCTGAGTCTGTTACTCCAATCAAATAAGATCTTTTAATTAAAGTGTTTTTCATTTTATCACCATCTTAATCGAAACGGTTTCCTGCTGATTACCCTACATTTATTTTTCAAGATTTTTCCTTTCTCAGGACTTGAAACTTTCAGGGGTTCCAGCAAACAGTCAGATTTAATGACCGCCTTTAATGCTAACGGTCAGAGTTACCGCCGCCGTTAACGAGGGCTTAGACCGGTTGAAACCAATTTTCACACACTCGCACTGGGCAGGCCTCACTGACTATACACAAAATTTCTCTTTAGCAGTCAGCTATGTTTTTGTTAAACAGTCGCCCCTTCCATGTCACTGCGACCTATGTACTTCTACATAGGCAACCCTTATACCAAAGATACGGGTCTAATTTGCCGATTTCCCTAAACTAGAATCACCCGACACGCCATTGCCTTTTCAGCAAGGATACCTGTATTGGTTCTCGGTACAATCATAGACAGTCCTTTCTGATTACATTTTCAAGGACTCTAGGAATTTACCTAACTCCACTATACAGCAGAGCTATTCGTAGATTCAACTGATTCTCTTCTTGAAGAAACTCCTCAGTTTTAGCTACTTAACTTACGTAGGTATATCTCTAAAGCGTCTATAATCAGACTTGTGTTGCCACACGTATGTCTATGGTATCTGGATATTAACAGATTTCCCTTCCCATACAGCAGTTAAGAGTATGGTTAGGATTGACTAACTCACGACCGAGAGACGTTGTCGTGAAATCCTTGTCCTTAAGGCGGAGAGGGTTCTAACCTCTCTTTGACGCTACTACCGGCAGGATTTTCAATTCTGTGCGGTCCACACCTTCTCACAAAGATGCTTCTACCCACACAGAACGCCTTTCTACACTATTACTTTCGTAATTTGAGGTATCGGTTCTTAACTTACTCCCGTCCATCTTCACCGCACCAGTCCTCGAGAGGTCCGTTGTTACACGTTGATTATGCGATGGCAACTTCTGAGCCTACGCTCCTCCTGTTTTAGGACTGACACAAGCTTTGTGAATTAGTTAAGATTTGGGACCTTAACCTCAAGCTAGGTTGTTCCCTTTTCGGATACTAAGCTTACCCCAGTACCCTTACTCTCATCTTCTACGACGTTGACAGATTATAAGTTTGACAGGAAAACTGGAAATTTCTTTCCTTGGTCCCCCAATCAGTGCTTTACCCTATCAACTGTCTCCGATGAAGCTATGCTAGTCACATATTTCGAAAGGAACCAGCTATCACCGCCTTCGTTTGGCTTTTCACCCCTAACCCCAATTCATCCGAGTGGTTCATCCAACATCGGTTCAGACCTCCACGCAGCTTTCGCTACGCTTCATCTCAATTGGGGTTAGATCAAGCGGCTTCGGGTCTTGTCCTTGTGACTTCAGGCCCTTTCAGACCTAGTGCCACGCTTTCGCTACGCACTTTTGCTTTCGCTTTGGATACTTTGTTTAGCAAATTATCCTCGCCACAAAAACAAACTCCCTGCCCCGTGTTTCTGCACGGACTCCATTATCCTGTAATCTCCTGCTAATACACACTGCTTGCGCAGTTTTCTTTCGCAAGAGAATCTTTCAGACAATGGATGACTATAACCAATAGGTTTCAAGTTCTTTTTACCTTCGGTAAAGAATACTTTTCAGCTTTCAGTCACCTTACTTTTTCGCTATCAGACTTTCGAGATATTTAGAGTTAGCCATTGATGATGGCCATATTCCCACTCCCCATTCAAGGAATAGTACTCTGTTCCTGAATCAGCTTTCTAATTTTCTTCTACTGGTCTTTCACCATCTATGGAACTGCTTTCCAGCAGACTTCGAATCGACTAGCTAAGCTGTGCCAGGCTCCACATATTAACTGTATTTCTACAGCAATTCGGTTCGCTCTGTTCCGTCTTCACTCGCCGTTACTAACGGAATCACGTTCGTTCTCTTTTCCTCTGCTTACTAAGATGCTTCAATTCAGCAGGTTATATATTCTTTCGAATCACTAGCCGAAGCTAGTATGAGTTCACATTCAGGAATTCTTGGTTCAAAGGCTGCTTACGCCTACCCAAGACTTTTCGCAGTTTGCTGCGCCCTTCATCTTTCTCAAAAGCTAAGCTATCCACCTATTGGATTCCCTGCTCAGACCCTAACTTCCACTTCTGCTGGTATCATTGATCATAACGATCTAAAGACTCATTTGACCATCTTATTTTTTCATCTGCAACTAGTGCATCAAAAGGTGTTCAAATTTATTCATCGTCATCACCCTTACGCCGCAAAGCATCTTTGCGATGTGCATCCTAATTCCATTGCCATCATTTTCCCCGTGGGTTTTTCATTGCCTTTTGGCTCAACACTCTTATCAACTCATATGACAAATCATACTCTATGTATGAACATGAAAACCGTACTTGATAGTATGGCTTAATGACAACTATATTGTTGTCAGAAGGAGCATCATCTAGTCGCCTAGTCAGCTATTGCCAATGTTATATTGAGGCGAACATGTTATCACTTTAGTAAAAAGTTATATCATCCCAAGACTATTTAAACTTTATTGTTTTCATGACTTTTGTAAAAAAGTAATAAAAACGATTCATTAAAAGGAAAAACTGCTAGAGTCTCGCCATAAAAAATAAGTATAAGCTTCGTTTTTAATAATTATATGAATAAATCAATACTTGTTACAGGTATAAGTGGATCTGGAAAATCAGCCATTTGTAATGAATTGAAAAAGCTTGGTTATAAAACATATGATATTGAAGTTATGAAAGGTTTCTTTACTTTAGTCAATGAAAAAACTGGGGAAATTCCTAATAAATATGAAAAAGATAATTTAGAGTGGGTTAAGCAACATCATTGGATATGCGATAAAAATAAGTTACAAAAACTTGTAAGAAAAAATGCAAAAGGTATTGTATTTTATTGCGGAACAGCATTTAATCTTGATGAATTACTTTTCCTGTTTGACAAGATATTCTTATTGAAAGTTAACGCAGAGATACTTCGTGAGAGGCTTAGCACACGTAAATCAAATGATTATGGACGCACCTCTGAGGTTCAGGAATGGATTATTGAATGGAAAGACTGGTGGGAAAATCATATGCTTGAAAAGGGTGCAATAATCATAGATGCAAATCGAAATGTCCAAGAAATAACAACTGACATCTTAAAGAGAAGTGAAACTTAAGAATATTATTATTACACGAATAATTTTTATGTGTACTTTAAAACTTCTTCCATAAAGTCTTCAATATTTATGCATGGTCCAACTTTGCAAGTCTTCTCATCAAAACCTTGAATCTTGTTTGATTCTATTCCATTTGTAAAGAATAAGAACGGCATAAAGCCTGGGATGTGTTCTCCTGTTTTAGAAGACACGGGATGATCTGAACAGACAACCAACAGTGTTTTATCGAAGTTAGCATATTCTAAAATTCTTTTAAACACCTCTCTATCAATCTTTTCTATAAACATGCTTCCTAGTTTTGGATTCTTGTCGTGAGAAGCAATGTCACAACCTAGAATATGTAGTATAACAAAATCATGTTTTTCTAACATCTCAAGAGACTTCAAGACTTTTCCTTTCAAATCCGTCTTAAGGTCGGCAGTTGCACCGGGAACCTCTTCAACATGCATTTCCATTGCTCTTGCCATTCCTTTGATTACTGGTGAGCCAGCAACGCAAGCTGCATTGAAACCTAGTCTGTCTTTAAAACTTTTTATATACTGATAGCAACTTGCACCCCTTAACAGAATATAGTTTGCAGGAACCTTTCTATATTTGTTGGCAGGATGATTCTTTAGTATCTTATAAGTTTCTTTTGAAAATTTGTTCAAAGCAGCAGCTGTTCTAAAGACCTTATCATCATCCTTCAAAGGTCTTACGTCTAATACTTCTTTTCCCTCTATGCCTGGATCATTATCGCTAACTTCGCAGCAAACATCCACACTGTTTAAAACAACAACGCCTCTATGAGCTAAGGACTTGTAGAAGTCAATTCTAACTCCGTCCAAGAAAAATTCCTTAATTGTTTTTGACATTTCGAACAGACCGCTAGCATCTCTTCCAGCTCTTCTATCAACAACAACCAGCCTTGGTTCAAAATTTCCCATTTTAAACTTATCTTCCATAACTTCCTTCACAGTTGCAAAATTAGCTCTGACGTAAACGCTTCCAGGGGTTATTCTCAAGTTTATTCCCAAAGCGTCTAAATAACCTCTTCCAGGATATTCTTCTTTAGGGTAGCCTAACAAGACGAAATTAGATATTCCAGAATCAGGATGACCGCCTTCCCTATTCTCTATAAGACCTGCAAAGCCGTTTTTCACTAACATTTCTAAGTTAGGCTTCGAGGCCATCATCAACTGTGTTTTTTCAGTTTCATCTGCAATGCCATCTAGAATAACGAATAGTATCTTCTTATGCATAATATTATTGTTTCTTAATTAATATTTATCCTATCATTTTACAGACGTTTTGAACGCACGCACATTTTGAGTAATCTTGCCTATCTGTTACCCAATCCGAATAAGTTTTGCAGTTCTTGCTGTAAGTTGAAAGTTGAACTGTATTTATACAATTCTGTGAATAACCCTTACAATGAGTTAAAAAGCATTCGCTATTTCTTTTACAACTTCCTCCTGTTACTATTATCTGAGGCACTGTCTCTGTTTTTGGAGCTGTTATTTTGTCTTCTCTCTGAACATTTTCAGAAGGTTTTACGCTTGATAAACCAGAGTAATAGAATAAAAGCAACATAACAACTATCAGAGAAAATATAGCTGCATGAACATTATATTTATTAATTTTTTTAATATTTTTTGTTTTCCTAACCTTTTTGGTTTTCTTTTTCAAAGTTTTCACCTCTCCAACATGAAAATTCTTTTAGTTGGAATCTCAGCAAATATTTTTTCCAAAATCATTTTTTCTTCGAACTTCTTTCCAACTGTTATTGGTTTTAGTTCTTCTGCTATTTTCGTAGCATCGCTTAATCTAATATAATTATTAGAATATATGGTAAATAAAGTATCGCCCTTCTTAATTGGATCTCCCATTTTTACATTAAGGTGAATTCCTGCGCCTTTGTCTTTAGGAGCTCCTGCTTCTCTGGCAACAAGGACTATAGCAGAATTTTTAACCCATAAAACTCTTCCATCAGCGTCAGCTTTGAACTTGTAAATTTTATCACCCACTTCAATGTTTTCAGGTTTTATTTCAGGATCTCCACCCTGCGCTTCAATTATTTCTCTCATCTTTTTTTCTGCTTTACCGGATCTTAAAACCTCTAAAGCAGCACCATGATCTTTGATACCAACTTCATTGAACAACATATCGCAAAGCATTGTTGATTTTTCTACCAGATCTTTAGGACCTTTTCCCTGCAAAGTTAGTAGAGCTTCCCTTGCCTCTAACGCAGGACCAACACAATAACCTAAAGGTTGTTCACCGAAAGTTATTCCACAAGCTATTTGCATACCCAATCTCTTTCCTAATTCAAGAAAATCATCAGCTAATTCTCTTGCTTTCTGCATGTTTGTAACTTTTGCTTCCCTTCCGGTTGGTATGTCGATAACAACAAATTTTGCTCCTATTGCTTTTTTCTTTGACATTATAGAAGGTAAAAGCATAGGGTCTATTCCCAAAGGATATTCAATCTTAATAAACTCATCATCAGCAGGAGACAAATCTAATGCCCCACCCCAAACCAAACAAGCACCAGTTTTCTTAACTACTTCTTCAATCTCTTCTAATGACAAAGTAACAGGTGCTAGAACTTCCATTCTATCTGCAGTTCCAGCAGGCGATGTTATTGCCCTAGAAGATGATTTAGGAATTGTCAAACCTGAAGCAGCGATTATAGGAACTAGAACTAGGGTTGTTTTATCTCCTGGTATGCCACCTATTGAGTGTTTATCACAAATTATTTCTTTATCAAATTTGAATTTCTTTCCAGTCTCAACCATTGCTCTTGAAAATGATGCAGCCTCGTCTATTGAAAGGCCTCTTATGTATAAGGCTGTTACTAAAGCTGTTAATTCGATCTCAGATAGCTTTTTATCGACGACGTCCTTTACAATTTTTTTTATCTTATCATATTCTAGCCTGGACCCACAAATTTTTTGTTTTATATAAACTGTAGATTCAGGCTCGTCTTCTTTTGAAACTTCTATGCGCTCTCCACCCTTCAAATTAAAGAAAGTAGTGACATCATCGTTAGTTATCATCTCTCCTTTCATTGCAAATCTGGATGTTTCATCGACTATTGCTACCAACTCTCTTTCATTGAATTTAAGAATAACCCTGTCCAACGCATGCAGGCCTAAGAAGTCAGCATCCTCCTTATTCAAAATAACAATACTCTTTCCACCGACCTCCAAGTTTATTGACCTTGCAACTAATTTCATCTTCTCCTACCTATGATATCTTTTATTTTAATTATTAGACATGATAGAAAATAAAGATAGGTTAAGGCTATAACATTAGCTGCAGCCCCATGAAATGAAAGCTCAAATTGTGTTATTGTTACAGGATTAATCATTGTTTCCAAGTAAAAAACGTTAGGAGAAAGCAGGTATACCTGCCATCTTGAAAATCTGTCTCCGAACAAAAGAAGAATCATTGTCAAACAAAATTCCAGAATAAATACTAAAAGTACCTTTTCCCATTTAGGATTGAAAAAATTCTTTAAACCTTCTTTTAGTTTCATCCTACCAAACCTGTTGGACAAGTCTGACTTCCGGTTATTTTATTGCAGGCTGATTTTAAATTAGAACAATCCAGACCAGTGTTGTGATACTCATTTTGTGAGATGCAAAGCTTTCCGATGTACCATTCTATGTCAGGTAGACTTGCATCGGCGTTTGTATCGCAACTATATTTTCCCCAATACAAACAGTTCTCAATCATCACATCCTTCAAAGAAGCACATTTGTAATTGGGTCTAGCAACCTCACACTCACCTTTAGATGCGTAAATTACCATGCTTAGCATAGCCAAAAAAACTATCAGAGCTATCACTGCTATGATGTCCCATTTTGTTAATTTTATTTTAAAGGGTAACTTATATTCTTTCTTGTGTTCGGCATGTTGCTCAGAATGTTTATGATCTTCATGATTTTCTTCCATAAAACCACTATAACCATTGTTGTAAGGCGATCTTTAATTCCTTGTGTTTCTTTGAATATTCTTTGAGAGGAATATTATTTAAAGTTGCATCTATAGACTGCCTGATAGCCATAGCTCCTGCCTTTGTACCTAACCTATGGCCGTGTATGCCGCCACCAGCCTGTATTATTATATCATTTCCTAAAGTTTTCATAAGGTAGGGAACCATACCTGGATGCAGTCCTCCTGAACAAACTGCAAAAACAGGTTTTATATTAAGCCAATCATCAGCTAAGGCATGACCATGCTCTTTTATAATATTTTTTTCAATCTCTTCTTCTATTGTTAAAATTTCTTCCTTAACACCTTCCATTTTTCCAACAACTGTCCCGATGTGCAATTGATCCAAGCCTATTAATCTAGCGATGTCTCCAATAACAACCATTGAGATACCATGTTTCTTGTTTCTTGTAAATGCTGCATGCCCAGCTCTATGACCATGCAGAACTAATTTCAAATCATTATTAGCCTCTCTTAGAGTTTGTAAAGCAGACCAACCTACAGTTATAATATCAACCATAGCATATTCTCCACCATTTTCTTTAACAAAATTCGCTCTTTCTAGCATTATATCTAATTCAGCTGTTATGTTTGGCATGTACATTTTCCTTTCTCCTGTTTCTTGTTCAGCTTTATCTCTCATCTTTAAAGTCTCTATAACTCTTTTTGAAAATTTATTGAAAGATTGATCAGAAAGATTTTCATCGTCCTTGATTATGTCAACACCGCCAGTCCAAGCTTCATAGGCAACTTTAGCATGCTCTTCTTCATTTAAACCCAACTTTGGTTTAACTATTGTTCCGCATAAAGGTCTTTTTGGGACTTTCATTAATTTTCTTATACCTTCGATTCCATAAACAGGACCCTTGAAAGATTTTATAATTTCATTAGGCCAGTCAACATCCTCTAATCTTAAGTTTTTAACAGCCCTCATGCCAAAGATGTTTCCTGCAATGCTAGATAGAATCTGAGGCATGTTTCCGAACTCAAACAAATCTAGAGGATAAGCAATCTTTACATAATTTCCTCTTATTTCAAAAACCTTTGCACCCATTCTTCTAATCCTGGGTGTCATTGTTTTTACATCAACCCATGTGCCTACACTGCTCTCTGCAGCTACATCTTCAGCTACCTCTCTGATAGAAATTCCTTTTTCAGGTTCAACTCTAAACAAACAAATCAAATCACTTTTCTCTGGTTTATATTTTAAATCAATATAGCTCATTTTTTCTTCACCCTAAACCTATCATAAATCCAAACTACAAGACAAGAAAGAAGATACCAATAAATTAAATCTAAAATAAAATATGTTATCATACCATAACCAGTAAAAATTGTATTACCCCAAATAGAAGTCATTATGAAAAAAGGGTTATTCAAATAGCTGTATAAAAATTCTATAATAACTGGAAATTTAGAGCCGAACCAATTCCAATAAAAAATCAAAGAAAAGTTAAAAATTGCAATGATAAGAACTATCACAATCTTTCTCCAGTCTGGCTTCAGGAATTGTTTTAGAGTCATTTTCTTACCTTTCCTATTTTATAGGCGTCGTAACCAGTAAATATGCTTATCCATAAGGACCAAAATATTATCCAATAAATTCCGGCAAATGTAAGCAGGCCTGCAACAGATACATACCAAAACGAAAATATCCAAATAGCAAAACATGAAAAAATAAAGTAAAAAGCTTCTTCTGTTCTTTTTTCAAGATAAAGATATCCTATTCCCCAGAATAAGAAATTCAAGATTGCAGCAAAAATTGGACTTTTTTCTGATTTAATCATTTTAGCATCCTCAAAATATTTGCTGGCGTCATAACACCTTTCTCTGTTACAATTCTTTTAATATATTTCCATGGAGTAACATCGAATGCAGGATTTCTAACTTCTAATGTTTTCATTCTTTCCATGCATATCTCCTTATGGGGACATCTCTCTTCAATAATCAATTTCTTTCTTCTGTCCAATTTTAATGTATTGCCAACAACATAAAATGGTTTTTTGTTTTCTTTTGCAATAACAGCCATATCACAGGTACCTATTTTGTTGACGATGCCTTCTTTCCTTATAGCATCACAACCTACTATAACAATATCCACCTTTTTAATAAAGAATTCCAAAGCAGAATCCAGTATGAGTTCAACCGGCATCTTTAACCTTGCTAATTCCTTTGCAGTTTTTATTCCCTGATGTTTTGGTTCTGTCTCTGTTGCGTAAACTGTTATTTTTTTACCTTCTTTCCATGCATGTTTTATAACTGCCAAGGCTTCTCCAGAATGACAGTGAGTCATTATTACATAATTTTTCTTTATCAATCTGCTCCCTCTTTTTGCAATTTCATTTGTAGCTTGATTTATTTGCCTTAGCAATTTGTTTATGGTTTCTATTTTTCTCTCTTTTTTGACAATTTCTAGACAATTGTGAAGAACAACAGCGGTTGGCCTTGTTTTTTCTATCTTCTTAGCAGCTCTGTCAAATTCTTTACCAAAACCCTTCTTCTTTGCAAGACTCCTTAGAAATATTAAACTATGAATTGCAATCTCCTTTGCACCTTGTATATCTAGGCTATTGATTCTTTCTAAAAGGTCATCTAGGCTTTCATGCATAAGATTGATTATGTTTGAATTATAAAATAAATGTATGGTTTTTGATGATAATGAGAGATTGATTGAAAATATGAAAAATGAAGGAGTTTTAAAATCTAAAAAGCTTGAAGAGGCTTTAAAAAAATATAGGAGAGAACTCTTCATTCCAGAAAATATAAAACATCTAGCATATAGAGATGCGCCCTTATCTATAGGTTATAATCAGACAATATCACAGCCATCAACAGTTGTTATTATGACAGAAGCATTAGACATTAAAAAAGATCAAAAAATATTGGAGATAGGAACCGGATCAGGCTGGCAAGCGTCTTTGTTATCTTATCTTATTGGCAAAAAAGGCTTTGTCTATACAATAGAAGTTGTTGAAGAGCTAGCAGAGTTTGCCAGGAAGAACATAAAGAAAGTTGGCATAAAGAAAGTTGGCATAAAGAATGTTGAAGTTTTTGTAAAGGATGGTTCTGAAGGACTGAAGGAAAAGGCTCCTTTTGATAGGATCATTGTAACAGCTGCATGCCCAGAAATTCCTAAACCATTAATAGAGCAATTAAAGTCGAATGGAATAATGGTTATACCTGTAGGCAATCTTTACATGCAAGAAATGTTTGTAGTTAAGAAATTGAAGAATAAAATAGAAAAGAAGTCAATAGGCTCGTTTATGTTTGTTCCGTTAATTGGAAGATATGGATTCAAGTGATATTCGGTTCAAATCAGGCCCCCTGCATTTATTTTTCTAATAATATTATACTCTCTCTTATCTGTCCAACTTTTATTGTTCTTGCCCTTGTACACCAAGAGTTCCTAGCAACAAGAACATCGTCTGTTTTAAATCCTATTCTCTCAGCAAGTTCAGCAGTTATCTTATCGTTCTCAACTACTCTGTCAGGATAGCAACCTCCTCCAGTGATTATTGCCACTTTAGCATTGTTCTTACAGATTCTGTACAACTCTTTCAGGGCAGAATTAATATCTTTAAAATAAACCTTAGCAGACAAAGGAAGATTCTCGCTTAAACCTAAATCGCTAACATCAATGTCATCGACCCTGGATCCAACATAAGATCTTACTTCGTTCTCAGGGAAATCAAAAAACAAAGAGGTTTCTATGTTGTAGATTTTCGTATACTCTATTTTATTTAGATAAGGTGGAGATGTTATAACAGCGTCTATAGATTCGCTTCCTAATTCTAATTTTTTAGCGTCGCCGATATCAACTCTGGTTTCGAGTGGTTTTATGCTTGTATTTCTCAAGTCCTTGAACATTTTCTTGATTTTATATTTGAAATATTTTTTCAACGGAGGCTTTCCTCTCTTATCTATCTTAACGACTGCACCGTCCTTTATTGTCCAGCTAGCCTTAATAGCAGAATCTATCAAAGCAAGCAAAAGAAAATCCCTTGTCTTTTCGTCTTCTACCTCAAGAATCTTATTCTTGTAGAAAATAGTGTCTTCTAAGGTGTATCTTGAAAAAACTTTTTTTATGTGTTTTTCTCTTGGTAATTGTCTTGGCCTCTCAAACTTCCAAGTCATTGCTGTGGAAACAGCTTCTTTTAATTTCTCTAAATCATAGTCCCTCGTCTTGACTTTCGAGATAAAAACAAAGAAAGGGGAAACATCAAAACCTATTGACTTTATTCCTCTCTGTTTGCACGCCAATAATGTTGTCCCTGAACCACAGAATGAATCTAGAACCAGAGAATTTTCATTCAGTTGGAATTTATCAATAAGAACATCGACTAGTTTCTTAGAAAAACCTTCTTTAAAGTAATACCAATTATGAATAGGTTCTATCTTATTTGGAATATATGTTACTAAATCTTTTAGCTCTGTTGCTTCAGAAAAATTCATTTTAACCAGCTTCCTAAAGAAGTTTGTTTAGCTTCTGTTAATGTTTTTATAACCTTTTCAACTCTCTCTTTAGAGAATTCGTGCTCATCTACTAACATTTTTAATAATTTATCAGCTTGAACCTGACCAAAGTCGATTTTCACATCTTTGTTTACCGGAGCATTAAGGAAAAACTCATATATGTCTTCAGCTGGTATGTCAGTGTTCCACTCGATTTTTTTTAGAACATTATTTAATGTTTTTTCCTTTCTTACCAAGGCCAAAGCCTTTTTAGGACCGTAACCTTCTATGCCTGGATTGTAATCCGTACCAACTAAAAGACCTATCAGTATCAGTTGTTCTCTGTTTATTTTTAATTCATCTAAAATGTCTTTTAGTTCTATGATCTCAGGTTTAACTTCAATGAAGACATCCTGTCTGGGTAACTTTCTTTTGCCAGTTATTGATAAATTCCTAATCAATCTTGGTGAATTGAACAGCAGGCTATCGCTATCTTGACTAGCAACAGAATAAACCATATTCTTCTCACAAAGATATGCACATTGGGCTTCTCCCTCTGAAGGAGCCTGAATAACAGGTATTCCCATAAAATTCAGCAAGTTCTTTGATTGCTCCAAGATTTCATCATTTAAAGTGGTTGTCATCTGTGCTGCTTTTCTAGCTTCTGACAAATCTCCTTTTTCTAGAGCCTCTTTCCATCTCTTATGTGCCTCTTCTTTTATTGCTCTTCTTTCTCTTGTCGTTCCATCCTTGAAAGAAGGTGGTTTGCCATCGAAAACCCAAACAAGCTTTATGTTCTTTTCAAGGAGTTTTGCCGACCTATAGAATATGCCACTCAAATGGCTCGTAACTCTACCTTTAGAATCTTTTAAAGGAGTTCCATCTGGTTGGCGTATGATTGATAAAAATTGGTGCAACCATAAGAATGCATCCACTGCTATTGTTTTACCTGACAAGTCTTCTATCTCAAGTTCTTTTTTAGGCAACAAGTTAGAGATTTGAACTCCCATAAATATCTATTATATTTTATAAGTTAAATCATTTATTTCTTTTGAAAAAGTCATCTTCAAGTTTTTTGCCTGTCTTATTCTCCCATTCAGGAATCGACAAAGAGAACTTTTCCTGTATTTTATCTCTATGCCACTGTGGAATTACATTAAATGCACAGAATGGAACTATGCTACCATCTGGTTGGGCATAGTGTATGCAACATCTTTCAACACGTTCAATATCATAATTGTACAAATCTTGAAAGTGCATCATTCCAACGAACAGGCTGTTACGATGCAGGTCTCCAAGAGCATCGTAATTATGCTTTATCAAAGCATTAATCAAAAGTTTTTTCAAATCCAAATTCTTTGGTTGTTTTTCTTTGTCTATGAAACTTCCTATTTTTCCTAGAACTTTTAGTGAGGTTACTGCTCTGTTTCCACCCTTTCCTATTTCGTCTGCCTTTTCATTAAGATATTTCATTAATCCTTCAACATCAACAAATCTTGGTAATGGAACAACCTTGCTTCCATCCAAGAATAGATACGTAGCCATACCGCAAGCAGGATGAGCTGTTAATTCGTATTGGGGTTCACCTTTCAGTGCTTCTACGAAATGAGTGATTGATGTGACAGTAGGAACTGGGAACCAGTCGTCTTTTGTAACAGCACCATTTGTCTGTTCTTCTAATTTTTTGATAACGTCCGGGATTGTTATTCTGAATTTCTTCCTGTCAGCCTTCGTTATTCTTCCCACCAGAGAAACAGGTTGGTAATTAATTCCATGAACAATATCAATATTTTTTATTCCAAATCTCAATATATTTCCAACATCGTTGTCATTAACACTGTTAATGACTGTCGGAACAAGTACCAATGTTATTTGAGATTTTCTACAGTTTTCTAGTATTCTAGGTATCTCCCAATGATTTTTAGGATTCGTTTTCTCGGTAGTTCCATCAAAGCTTAAATAAATTGTATTTACGCCTGCATCTTTTACATTCTTTGTCCATTTCAAGTCCCAAGCTAGTTTGTGAGTTCCGTTTATGTTCAATTGAACATGATCGTATCCTTCTTCTTTAGCGATTTTAATTATGTCAATCAAATCTTCACGCATCTCAGGATTTCCGCCTGTCAATTGCACTGCATTGCAAGGGACTGGTTTTTCCTCTCTCATCTTTCTAAGCATCATCCTTATCTGATCTAACGAAGGTTCGTAGACATAGCCCATTTTCTTGGCAAAAAAGAAGCAGTAAAAACACTGCAAGTCACAACGGTTTGTAACTACAATGTTGCCTAAAGCAGTATGAGACTTGTGAATCTTACACAGGCCGCAATCTTTCGGACATGATGGATTTTCACTTTTGATGTTTGGGTTTGATATTTTTTTACCGTCATGTGCAAATTTCATGGCCTTAAGATACATGTTATAGTCGCTCCAATATACATCCTCAAATTCTCCGTGTTGAGGGCATTTTTTTCTTATCAAAACCTTTCCGTCTCTCTCGAATATCTCGGCCTGAAGAACTTTTAGGCATTCAGGGCAAAGAGATTTTGTATCTTTTATTTTGTTCATGTTATCAAACTTTTGGAACTTTTTAAAAGTTATAAAAGTTTATAAGTTTTGAATTATATAAATTTATCTATGGAACAGAAACTGTATAGGCTCTTGTCCTATATCCTATCTCCACCTGCAATAGCCCTATACGTTACTATAGTTTTTTCATTATATCCACTTAACCCAGATCATATAGATTTTTTTTCGAGCTTTACAATTGGATCAGTTTTTCTGTTTTTGATTCCTCTGATTTCAATATTCCATTTCAGTAGAGATGATTTTGACGTCACAAAAAAGGAGAAAAGAAATAAACCTTTCTTGATCACTATTTTCGGCTATGTCATATCTTCTATGGTATTCTGGCTTTTAGATTTTCATAGCATGTTTGTGATATCTATGGCTTACGTTTTTGTATCTACAGCAACTTTTATAATAAATATTTTTTGGAAAATTTCGGTCCATACTGCTGGAACTGCAGGTCCGATAACAGCCATCGTATACGTTTTTGGCATAAATCTTGTTCCACTTTATTTGATAGTTCTGTTGACATCATTAATTAGATTCAAAGTCAAAGCCCATAATCTGTTACAAATTATTGTAGGTGCATTATCAGCTATTTTTATAACACTCATAGTCTATAAAGTATTGTGGTAGTATGATAGAGACAAGAGAAATTAAAAAGAACATTTACTCATCTTTTGCAGATATAGCAGCAACAATAGGTTATTCAGAAATACATGGCAGGACAATAGCTGCTTTGCTAGTTTCTAACAGAAAACTTTCTTTGCAGGACCTAGCAAAGGAAACAGGATATTCCATATCAACCTTATCATTAAGCTTGGATTTATTAGAATTTTTGGGAATGATTAAAAAAATAAAAAATGCTGGCGATAGAAAATTGTATATAGAACTTCAAGGTGACCTGCTAGAAGGTTTGAAAAAAGCTTTTGTAATAAAACTCCAAAAAAACATATCTGACAGCTTAAATAACTTTGAGAATTATAAAGAACTTATAAAAGAATCGGATGATAAAGACAAGAAAAAAGTTATGGAGGCTTTAAATACTTTAGAAGAAGAAATTAGAAAGTTAAACAAATATATAAGTCTCTTATCAAAATTAAAGTTACCGTGATTTAATGAAAATTGGTATATGTCAATGCTGTGGCAGCGTAGCTACACAGACTTGCAAATCTTGTGGTGCTTTGGTATGTATAAAATGCACTACAAAAGAAGGCTGTAAAATCTGCGAAGGTAAAAAGAAAGTCTAGTCTCATCTCGTTTCCGATTGACTTAAAACTTCTTAAATTTTCATATGGATTGCAATGCTTCTATCAAATTAGCTTTGATTTCTTCTTCCGCAGGAAATCCCAACGCATTCTTAAATCTTTTTTGACCTGTTGGAGTAATGAATCCCTTAGAAATTGAAATAAATTCATTCTCACCCTCAGGTGTCTTCGCTTTTTTTCTTGCGACTTCTAAGAATTTGTTGTTTCCAAATTTGATTTCCTTTGTTTCCACAGTTTCGAATTCTACCATTTCTATTCCTCCCTATTTTCTAAATTTAATAGTTCTTAACTTTATATAAATTGATATGCTAAACTATTTAAATATTTACTTATAGGTAATAAATATGGCATTCTTGATACTAAGCCTAAAACAGAACGTTGAAGAGCCTTACGCTATTTATGACTTGGAAAAGTTTGGTGTATGGCCATTTAGAAAAAATAGTTTGAAAGTTGGAACTATACACGGCCAAAAAGGTGATATAACTATGATTGGTCTTTCTAAGACGATAAAAGATATTGGAGAAATAACAAAGATTGATGTTGGTTGGAAATATGATTTTGTATTTGGTAATAAAGCATTAAAAGGAATATTCATAAACGATATAAAAATTCCTGTCTTTGATAACATGATAGAATTCAGAGAAGAGCTTTAAATCAAAGTTGAAGATTCTATCTCTATCTCAGATATCCCTTCTACAGATTTTATATCATTCTCTAAATTTTCTATTGACTTGTCTGGTACCACGACTAATATTCTTAAAGCTTTTAAACCGAAGGCTAAGGGTTCTATTTTTGAGTCCTTTATTTGTATCTTTTTAGAAATATCTTTTTTTATCTTTTCTAAATCAGTATCAGGAGATTCTGGCATTATCTTTATAGAAACAGCAACGCTTCCCATTAAGGTCCCTCAAAATTACAGATGTCACATTTGTAAGGTCTACAAAGCTTTTTACACATCCTACATCTGATTATGGTTCCTTCTCCACAACTTGGGCACTTGAAGATAACAAAATCTTCTTGACCCACAACGTTTGTCCCACAACTTGAACATATGAGTTTCATTAAATTCACTTATAGATTAATATATTTAAATTTGTTGTTTTTAAACCTCTTATTTAAAATCATTTCTTATAAATTTAGAAAAAAATAATATTTATTAGTGGTTTGATGCTGTACAAAAATATCAATATAAACAATATAGTCTTGCCTAAGGTTAGGGTTGCAACAGGTCTCTATTCTCATTGGGATTCTGTGATAAAAATTAATGAAGAGATTTTAGACTGGACAAAAAAAGTCTTCAAGGAAAAACCAAAAAATGTTATATTAGACTCTTTGGAAGAAGCAGCATACACTATAAATGAAGCTCTAAAAAATGGTGGTAAAGAATTCCTTATATCAGATTCTGTCTATAACAGATTGAACCAATTCTTTTCAAAAAGAAAGTTCAGAATCGGTGGGAATGGTTTTAACATGGGGAACATGTTATTGCTATCAGGCTTCAAGCCCGTTGTTTCGTTTCCTGTTAGATCTGTGAGATTAATGGAAAATTCACCAGAGTTAAAAGTAGTTTCTGGAGAAAGATTAATAAGACCGAAAGAATCGGTGAGGTTTAATGATCAAGATTATGATCACATAATAATTGAACTTGAAGATTCTAGGCATATATTAACCTGGGATCCTATGGTTTCTCAAGGCATTTTTGACTATGATTTTCTAAAGTTTGCTTGCGACAGAGATAACATAGATATACTTGTTCTAGCTTATGCCCACTTATTATTACCGGAATACAAGAACAGAACAGACGAAATCGCAGAATTTTTAGGCATAAAAAGACCTAAAGTTCATCTAGAGTTTGGTTTGGGAAGTAAAGAATCTATGAAGTATGCTCTAGAAAAATTCTCAGAAAAGCAATGTTGCGAATCCCTTGGATTGAATGAGAAGGAATGCAAATTATATTTCAATTCGGCATCTGAAAATAAGAAAGATTTGATAGAAGCTGCACTGAATGCTATGAAAGAATATAATGTTGAAAGAATCTGTGTGCACGCCCAAGAATTTGTTTTTTCAATTTCCAAGTATGAATTAATGAAGGAATATAAAGCTCTTGTTGCTGGTTGTCTTTTTGCTGCGGCAAGGACTTTTGGTGAACTGAAATTAAAGGTTGCTAAATCATTACCAACAACATATGAACCTGAAAAAGGAAAGATAGAAGGTTATAATTTCTGTCTAGTACCATGTCTGATAAATAAATTTCCAAAAGTTTTAACAGGAATCGGTGACAGTTTCGCTGCCATTCAAGCTGTTAAAGTTTTAAGCTGATTTGCCGTTTTTTTTGACAACTCTGTTTAAAGAAGATCTCAAAGCATCGCCTTTGACGTTCTTAACCTTGATTTTTTTCATTTCTTCAGCGAGTTTTGGCTCTTCCATTATCTTTGATAGCCAAGCTTCAAAGTCATTTTTATTGTCTCTTAGATGAAATTCTAAAGATTCTACTGGAACTGTCTTAATAGCATCTGAAAACTCAAAGAGATTATGAGCAATTTTTCCTGCAAAACCTGATTTTGTACAAAACCAAAAAGCTTTATCATTTGATACTTGTTTTACCATGCTTTAACCACTTAATTTAAAATTTAAATATCAAATTATACTATATACATTACGTATAAACTATGTAATATTCTAATATATAAAGCTGATATAGGATGCAAGTACTCATGATCGGGTGGGAATTTCCTCCAGCGAAAACTGGAGGCTTAGGTACTCATTGCTATGAATTAGTTAAAAATCTTGGAAGAAAAGGAGTCAAGGTTACTCTGTTAATTCCAAAAAGAACAGAGAATGCAAAGCACAATATACCGAACGTGGATGTCATAGAAGTGGGTTCTGTTGCTTTGAATCCGTATAATGCATCAAAACCTGATAACACCACATTTGAAAAGGGCTATGGTTGGAATTTCTTTGAGGAAGTTAAAGCTTTTAACAAAAAATGTGTAGAAGTGGCAAAGAATAAAAAATTCGATGTCGTGCACTGTCACGATTGGATGACTGTAAATGCAGGTATTGAAATTAAAAACGTAACGAATAAGAGATTAGTTTTTACCATGCACTCAACAGAGCATGATAGAACAGCTAATATCTACCCCATGAACTTCATATCAGACATTGAAAGAAATGGCCTCAAGCAAGCTGATTTTGTTATAACTGTGAGTGAAGGCATGAAAAAACAATTAATGGAAAGGTATGATGCTGACGCAAACAAAATCACAGTGATATACAATGGCATAGACTCTTCAAAGTATTTTGGTTTAACTAAAAAAGGTAAAGATAACATTGTTCTATTTTTAGGCAGAATAACAAACCAGAAAGGACCTTGGTTCTTTTTACATGCTGCCAAAAAAGTTTTGGAGAAGAAGAAGAATGTTACTTTTGTCATCGCTGGTCAAGGAGAACTGATGCCAGAAATGATTAAATTAGCTATAAATCTGAACATAGCAGATAGTATTGTTTTTACAGGTTATCTATCTGAAGAAGAAATATTGAGAGCTTATGCAATGGCTGATGTTTATGTTATGCCGTCAGTATCCGAACCTTTCGGTATAACAGCCCTAGAAGCTGCTGCATCTGGAACGCCTGTTATTGTTTCTAAAAATGCCGGAGTCGCAGAAAAGATCGTTCATTGTTTTAAGATTGATTTTTGGGATACATATGAAATGGCCAACAAAATAATAGGATTACTACGCTATCCTGTTTTGAAAGAATGTATGAGAAAGAATTGTTACAAGGAAGTTTATAACTTTGGTTGGGATAGAGTAGCAGATCAGACCATATCCGTTTACAGGCGAGCGACATGACCTCTATTTGTTTTTACTTTCAAGTTCATCAACCAATGAGATTGAACAAATTTTCTGTGTTTACCGAGAATACACCTTATTTCGACGATGAAAGAAATAAAACTTATTTTGAAAGGGTGGCTAGAAAGTGCTATCTGCCCACTAACAAAACTCTTTTAGATTTGATTAATGCTAATGATAAAAAATTTAAAATCGCTTTTAGTTTGACTGGTGTATTCATAGAGCAGTGCAAAAAATTTGCTCCTGAGGTTCTTGAGTCTTTCAAAGAATTAGCCAAAACAGGCAATGTTGAATTTTTAGACGAGACCTACTATCATTCCTTAGCAGCCTTATTTTCTATTGATGAATTCAAAGAGCAGATAAAAATTCACAGAAAAATGATAGAAGAATTATTTAATCAGAAACCTAAGGTTTTTAGAAACACAGAAGCAATGTACTCGAATAATATTGCTAAAATAGTTGAAAGCATAGGTTATAAAGGAATAATAACCGAGGGTCATGAAAGCATTCTAGGATGGAGGTCTCCTAATTATCTTTACTCTCCGCAAGGTTGTAGCAGTATTGCATCTTTGTTAAGAAACTACAAGATGAGTGATGACATTGGTTTCAGATTTTCTGCTAAATGGTGGGAAGAATATCCTTTGACTGCTGACAAATATGCAACATGGTTGTCAAAATGCGAAGGTCAGTGCGTTAACATATTTATTGATTATGAAACCTTTGGTGAACACCAATGGGAGGACACGGGAATATTCAATTTCCTAAGATATTTGCCTACAGAAGTATTCAAATATCCTAACCTAGATTTCAAAACACCGTCTGAAGTTATCAAATCATACAAACCAGTCGGCGTAATAGATGTTCCACACATAATATCATGGGCAGACATTCAGAGAGACACGTCAGCATGGCTAGAAAACGAGATGCAAAAGCTAGCCTTTGAGCAGATGGCAAAGCTAGAAAATTATGTTAAGAAAAATCCAGAATTATTGCATGTATGGAGGCTGTTGCAGACATCTGACCATTTCTACTATATGTGCACTAAATGGTTCGCTGATGGTGATGTTCACAAATACTTCAATCCTTATTCCTCACCTTACGATGCATTTATTAATTATATGAACATCTTACAAGACCTAAGGAAAAAGCTTGGTTTGAATGAGACTGGATGATTTGAAATGGGAGTATCAGCCTATAGAAAATCCTGATTGGGATTATGCTAGAAACCTGTTTACAGTTCTCAAAAGACCTCAAGCAACCTGGTCACAATCTATTTTTTCTGTCAGACATGAAAACCTTATAGCGCCTAACAGAGATTATAGGTTCCAAGGGCTCTGCGCCTTTGTTAAAGATGAGTATTGGAAATTTTTAGATGCTGTATTCTTTGGTATAAAAGGAATTAATCTAGAACCTAGAAATGTTATAATATTTCCTTGGAAATCCGTTTATCAATACTCTGGAAACGGAGTTGATGTCGAGGTCTCGTATCATTTATGCAGGGATACGAAAGAAGGTATAGGAGCAAAAATTGTTTTTGATGTTAGGAACTCTTTTTTGAAAGAATTGATAATAAAGCCTCTGGTCGACATAAGGAATGTTTCTTGGGAATCCAATCCAGATGGGATAGAAACAAAGGTTGTTAACAACACGCTAACTGCTTCACTCGGGGATAAGAAAATCTCATTTTCTGTTGAAAACAGCAGCATACTAGCTAAAAAGGAAATATTGAATTGGAAGTATAAACTCGGAAGTGGTTTCAGAGAAAATACGAATGATGGAATAAAGTTTATCTCAGAATGGGCTAAACCTGTTTTCATGGGAGAGATTCATAAGACAATTGCAGGAAATGATAAGGTTTCTCTTATAATAAATTGCAATAGAAAGCATGAAGATTTTGATGAGAGCGTTGAAAAATCTTATGCAAGACAAATAAGTGAAAAGTTCAAATGTAATAAAGATGTCTTAGCAAGAATAATATCATTGAGTAACTTTGGTGTTTGTGAAAATGACATGGTGATACCAGAAGCAGGAGATTTTTGGTTCAGGCAGATATGGTTAAGAGACCTGTTAGAGACTCTGATCAATAATTTTCAAACCTTTGTAAAGATAGACGATAAAAAAATAAGTAATATACTAAAATGGATACTGAAACAGCAGGATAGGAAAACAGGAAGATTTCCTAATTTTAAGGATAACTACAATTCTGTTGACACTAGTTTATTATTCTTTATTCTTGCTGAAAAATATCTGAATAACTTCGATGACAAGGAAATGGAAAAAAGGATATCAGAAAGTTTTAATCTGATGTTCAGAAGATTCTCTGGAAACAAGATGGAAATCGATGGACCTCCTGTGATTCAAAACTATATGCTGTACTCAATGCCATGGCATTCCTGGACAGACTCTAGGATCCCTTTCTTAGGAAGACTGATATCGACAAGAATACCAAATGAATTGGTAAAGCAAGAAAACCTGGAAGAAATATGTAAACCAGCACTGCTACCTGAAATAAACGCAATGTTTATCAGAGCCTTAAAACTTGGGGAGCTGTTAGGAGACAAATCAAATATATATGAAAAAACTGTGGATAAATATAAGAAGGTCTTTCAGAACAATGACTTTCTATATTCAATAGTAATCAATGATAAAAAAGATCCTACAGAAACTTCAATGGGCTTGGTTTCCGCTGTTCTATTGCATAATCATGTGTTTAATAATAAAGACTTGGAAAACATGTGGCCTTCTGTTCAGAAATTGTTGGTTAAAAGAAATGGAAAACTTTTTGGAATTTTATGTAGAAATTCGAAAGATAGGATATATTACGATGATCATCAATACCACGGAGCAGTTGTATGGCCTAGGGACACACCTTATCTGATCAAATATCTACAGATAATCGGTAGAGAAGATTTGATTAAAGAAATACTAGAAAGTAATCTGGACCACCAGATAAAGGAGAGCGCGATATTCTATTGTAATGAATTGTTCTCTTTACCAGAAGGAAAGAACCCAAATCCTACAGAAACTGCTAACAATCCTGTTCCTGTTAAGAATCCTATACAACTATGGTCACATTTTTGTGACGATTATTTAAAGGAATAACAAATAATGTTATAGGTAATTTTATGGAAACAAAAGCAGATGTTTGTTTTGAAGTTGCATTTGAAGTATGTAACAAAGTTGGTGGAATTTATGCTGTTCTCGAATCCAAAGCTGCTAGAATGGTTGAATTGTATGGAGAAAATTATTTTGCAATAGGACCATATTTTCCTGAGAAGGCTATCTTAGAAACAGTAAAAATGAGCCCTCCAAAATCTTGTGAGAAAATATTAAACTCTCTGGAGAAGGAGGGTATTAGATGTCATTTTGGTAAATGGTTGATAGAAGGTCATCCAAACGTGATTCTTGTAGAATTCAATGATTTATTTAAAAGAGCTAATGAGATAAAAACAGGTTTATGGGAAAAATATAAAGTAGACTCATGGGGAGTTGGGTTTGATTTTGACGAACCTGTTGTCTGGTCAACAGCGGTCGGGATGCTGATTGAGAAATTGATTCCTTGTTTTGAAAACAAGAAAATCGTAACTCAGTTTCATGAATGGATGTCTGGTGGAGCATTGCTATATCTAAAAGACAAAGTACCGACAGTATTCATGACTCATGCGACAATGTTAGGAAGAACAATAGCCGGTGTCGGAGAAGATTTGTACAAGGAAATTGATGAAGCTTTTAGCAAAAATATGCCTATAGACCCAAAAAGACCTTACAAATATGGGGTTCAAGCAAAACATTTGATGGAAAAGGCTTGCGCTGAAAATGCTAGCGTTTTTGCAACAACTTCTGAGATAACAGCAAGAGAAGCAACTTACATTCTAGGGAAGAAACCTGACATAATACTGCCTAATGGTTTGGATATAGAAAGGTTTCCAACAATGGAAGAGTTTGCTTTGCTGCATAGAAAATATAGGTCAAAGATTAAACATTTCCTGAGTGCATATTTCAATCCCTATTACAATACAGACTTGTGGGACTCGATGATTTTCTTTACATCAGGAAGATACGAATTTAGAAACAAAGGTTTTGACATATTCATAGAAGCTCTGGGAAAATTGAACGAGAGTATGAAGAAGGAAAATGTTGAAAAGAATATCTTTACTTTCTTCTCCGTTCCGAGAGGTGGCGTAAAAGAGAATATAGAGCTAATGGAGAGCATAAGACTCTATAAGGACATGAAAGACTCTGTAGAAGATGAAGTACCATGGATAGAAGAAATGACTTTAGACTCTATCGCAAAGGGCGTGATGCCAAAAATAAATAATCTTTTTAGAAAGGAGTTCTTGGAAGAGAGTAAAAGAAAGATAGCTGCTTTTAAGAAAAAAGGTAATCCATCACTATCCGCTTATCTTGTTGATGACAATGACATTTTCATAAAATCCTTTAAAGAGAATAATCTTTTGAACAGAGCAGAAGACAAGGTAAAGGTAATATTTTATCCTGCTTACCTATCTACAACAGACAGACTTCTAGGATTGGATTACAATCAACTTGTTCAGGGTTCTCATCTAGGTGTTTTTCCTTCATATTATGAACCTTGGGGTTACACTCCTCTAGAATGCGCTGCAAACGGTGTTCCGTCTATAACCTCTGACTTGGCTGGATTTGGAATATTCATTAAAGAAAACTCTGATCAGAGTAAAAAGCTAGGAATAATGGTTTTGGATAGAGATGGAAAGAGTCATGAGGAAATTGTTGAAAAATTGTACGAGATGCTCTGGTATACAGTCTCGATGAACAGGAATGAAAGAATACCTAAGAAAGCCCAAGCAAAAGATCTGGCTTCATTGGCGGATTGGAAGATATTGATAAAAAATTATGTTGATTCACATAACATGGCTTTGGAAAGATTCAAGAAGTAGAATTCAAAGTTTTTAAATAAACCTTCACTTTTGGTGTAACTAATATTCGATTCAATCTAGTTTTTTCATTAGATTATTTTCATATAACCAAATCTCATCAATAAATAAGAGTTATCTATTCATGAAAATCAGACTGCATGTTTTATTCTTTCAGCTAAGACTCTAACAAGGTATGCTATGAAGCATGCGGATACAAGACTTAATGTGCTCGTCAGAAAGCTTAAAACAGTACTAATGATGCTATCCACTGAAAACCAATATAAATAGCCATAATTATAAAATGACAATCCATTTGAGTTTATCGTTAATATTTGTAGGAACAGGAATTGCAGAAAACCGATAAGGAATATGGTTAATATAATATCTCTGGGTATTATGTTTTTAAAACTCGAAAACAACGAAATTAAAAAGAACATTTGAATGATTGTTAATATCGGTTGAAGTCTCAAAAAGCTATAGATATCAAAATTACTGACATACGGTACCAATTCTATAGTACCTATGATACCAAGCATGGTGTTTATCAATATTATAACAGTCAAAAAAGCCACAGGTATTATGAGCGTTCCTAAAAACAGAGTGATTATGTTGTTTAATTTTATTTTTTCTCCTTTGGATTTTAGAAGAAAATATATCAACCCTATTGCACCAAATGCAAGCAACAGAAACTGTATCATACTTATTGAACTAAAAAATGGAAATTTTGGAGATATAGCATTTAGAGTATAGTTCAATATATACCAAATTACAAGAGAAGATATTATAATTTTCCAGTTAATTTTCAGTTGTTCTTTGAACCCAGAGAAACAATTAAATTTTTTGAACAAAATATAAATCAGCAGAATAGCTATGATTGATGGATAAAACATAGAAAAATCTCCGAATATTAAAAATAAGAACGGCTCGATAAAAGGTATTAGGATAAATAAAGCAACTAGAATTAACAAAAATGCTTTTTCGCTAAAATTCATAATATATTATAATTAAATTAGCATTAAAAACATATCGGATGATAGGATATTCTTATTGAAGAGTTCCGCTTATTTTCATATAAGCACGAGAAGACCGACAGATTCTGAATTTGCAATTTTGTTTGCCCCTACTCTCTATTGGTTGTCTTTCAAGAGTATTTTCCCCTTCTGCCAGTCGTTTATCAGCCTCAGATAAACTCTCCTCGTATCCACCTTACCGCCCTTGATAAGCATATTATTCGATAGCCCTATTTCATTGACTATCTCACCAAAGCTCTTTCCCTGGGTTTTGACCTTGTACATTTCTTCGAATGTCTCCCTGTTCTGCTCTAGGAAAATCCTTATTATTTCATTTGCAGCATCATCAATCCTTTTTGCATTCGACGGGTCCCGCGTGTTCATCAGTATCTGCTTGGTCTCGTCGCCGTCTGACATCGGAATGACGCCCGGGGTGTCAATGAGCATTATGTTGGAACTCATTTTAACCAGCTGATGGCACCTTGTAGTGCCTGGCCTTGAACTCACGGCGATAGCCCTCCTACCGCATAAGGCATTGATCAGGGAAGACTTGCCGGTGTTCGGATAGCCTATGATCCCTATGTTTATCATGCGATTATTCGACCTCTTCTTGATTATCTTGAAAAGGCCCCACTTCAGACGCGTGACACCCTTCCTGTTTCTTATTGAAACAAAGAAGAATGGTATTTTTCCGATTTTGTTCTTGTAGAGATCCATGGCCTCCTTTGACAAAAAATCGGCCTTGTTGGCGACAATTATGAGCTTCTTGCCCCTGCTCTTGACAAGGTTCTCCGCGTTCATGTTCCTCGTCATTTCAAGCATCCTGGCGTCAATGACCTCTATGACAAAGTCTGAGTTTTCTATAACATCCTCCACAATGCCCCAGAATTCTTTCATTGACATAAAGGAATATAGTATATTAAAGTATTAGAATTTCTTATAGCGTCATTGCCACTCATAAGATATCCGTCTTGGGTTATTTTCATATAACATAATGAATCAGATATTAGTTTCATTAAAATTCTAGAATGTTTTTAAATAACTTACTAATAACTTTTCAAATGACTTCCTTCATGTTTTTCAAATATAGTAAGAAATACTAACTTTTTCTTTCCAGTATTTATCGTTCTGTGATATGTATTATCTGGAATTGTAATCAGGTCTCCTTCTTTGATTTTAACAATTTTTTTACCAAGAATTATACAGCCTCTACCTTTCAGAACAAGGTAAACTTCATCAACATTATGCTTATGTCCTCTCATCATTTTAAATTCTCCATTAACTTTTCCAGGATAAAGAGTATTCATACAAACTATCAGTCTCTTTAAAGCCTCTTTCTCAAGTGACAAATCTACAAGAATTTCATTGATTTCATTTTCATGACCTTTTATATTCTTATAGATATTTCTCCCATCTTTTATAGCGTCTTTGACTTTCATTACAACTTCATTTCCTTTGAAATGATGAATATTGGTTTTCATATTACTTCATTCCCTTAACCAATTCTTCCATAGCATTTTCAACGTTTCCCGACTTGACAACACCTGAAGCAACTAATACGCCTTTTGCTCCTAGCTCGATTGCCTTCTTAACATCTTCCCTTGTTTTAACGCCTGCTCCGCATAGAACATAGGTCCTTGATGAAACTGCTTTAACAGCATCAACAGAATTCTTTATTATCTCTGGCTCTGCGGTTGAGACGGAAACCTCTCCACCAATCAGTTCTGGTGGTTCAACAGCAATGAAATCAGGATTGAATTTTGCCAGCTCTCCTGCCTCTTTGTTGTTCTGAGCGCAAACGATTGAAATTAAATCATACTCTTTGCATAAATCAACGCACTTCTTGATATCTTCTACAGGAATTCTCTTCTCAGAATGATTTATCAAAGAGCCTATTGCTCCTAATTCCTTTACTTCCTTGGCAAGCAACGCTCCTGTATGTGCCCCTGGCTCAAAAGGTTCGATGTGCTGCGAGACTGTCAAAGCGATTTTAGAAATATTATCAATCATCGGATCTGGTGGTGCGATTAGGATATTTATATTATGTTTCTTAGAAAGCTTATCAGCGATCTCTGCAAACTTTATGGGATTTTCTCCCAGAACCTCGTCATATTCTTTTAGATTCACTATTAGCAAAGGAATTTTCAGCATGGCATCATGATTTTATTTACTTTTCCTTGCTTTTATTAGTAATTGTTAAAGAAATTAATTTATTTTTTTGAATTTATGTTTGTGTTTTTCTAAAACTTTCTGTGTGGTTGCATGAGCCAAGTATTTTTGTCTATGTCTCTTGGTGTCTCCAACAAATTTATCCTCAAGTTCTTTCAGAACTCCGGGCAAAGTCGTATATTCCATTGATTCAGAGCTTAATCTATGAGGTTCAAATGGACCATGTTGTCTTAAGAAATCTGCTATCTCATTTGATTTTTCTCTTGCTCTATCGAAACTTATATCGCCTAACATATCTCTAGGTCCTACTAACATTCCATTTTTTATCTGGAATCCTAACCCAATAACTCTTGGCGGCCCATCAAATCTAGACGGAGTCGCATCTTTCACTGCAACAGGCATGAACGGACCATTATGACTTCCCCTCATCCATCCCTCAACCAAGTGTGGAAATGCGAACGGTTCTAATACTTCACCAACAGCCGGCAAGCCGTGCTGAGCACGAACAATCATGACTGGATCATCTTTTCCAACATATTTTCCTGCTATCAAGAATAATCTTTGAGTGCTTGTTGCAGCAGCTATTTCTCCTTTTTTTGTGTAAACTGCTTTTACTGCATACCTACTTGGCGCTGCTATTAAAACCAATAAATCATAAATACTCTCCGGTGAGTCTATGAAAACTTCCTTCTCTTCCCTTATGTCTTCTACCAAGAATCTAAAACCATCATGCATTTCGGGATCAATAACTAAACCAGCGGTATTGAACGGGTCTGCAAATATTTTCCATAGCGGAAAGTTCCATGCTCCTGGTTCTGTCTTGTCTGCCATAAATATTAATACAGGTTCAGACTTTCTCTCTTCAAATTCCATCTCTGCATAGCCTGGGCCCATTCCTTTTAGGTTGCCAGAAAATGTCTCTTTTAGAATGTCTTGTCCTGCTCCATACAAACCTAGTTCTTTTGCCTTTTCAGTTGTCTTTGTAAAAACATTCCAGGCTACACCATGTATACCTTCGTTATTAATGCCTTTTTCATGGGTAATTATGAGTTCTAAATCATCTCCGCAAGATGTCACATGAAAGTCTTTTATGAAAGCTTTGTTTTTTTCATCCTGAAGAATTTGTCTTGCTAATTCTAGAATGTCTGGATGACTTGCAGAATGACCGACAAAACCACCTACGTCGGCTTTAATGACACTAAGCGTAATTTTCATACACTACAGATTGTTAGAGCCTAAATATAAAGATTTTCATAGAACAATATTGGTTGATAGATTGAGCATTACCAAACCATTACAAATATATTAAGGCTTAAGCTATTCTTAATAGATAGAAATGTCTGTTTTTGATTCAATAAGGTTTGTTAGGAATAATGAACTTGTTTACAAGATGCTTATCAATGGTCAATGGTTAGAAGCTCCTGAAACATTTGAGGTAAAAGCTCCTGCAGATGGTTCTTTCATAGCTAAAGTACAAAAAGCTAACAAAGACAATGCAGAACAGACTGTTCAAGCAGCCTTTAATGCCAAATCAAAGATAGCTAACATGGATGCTGCTGAAAGAGCAAAGATTCTTGATAGAATGGGGGACTTGCTGGAACAGAATAGGAATGAGTTCATAGACATTATAATGAGAGAATCTGGAAAAACATTCAAGCAGGCCACAGGCGAAGTAAACGCTTCCATAGATAGATTACATTATGCTGCTGATGAGGCAAAGGAAATAAGAGGAGAAATAATACGTGGGGATGTTGCTTCTGAAAAGAAAAACATTGGTATGGTTATGAAACAACCTTTAGGTGTTCTTTTAGCAATAACTCCATTCAACTATCCATTATTCACAGGCGTAGCAAAAATAGCTCCTGGAATAGCAGCAGGCAATTCGATCGTAGTCAAGCCTGCAAGTGATGATCCCATATGTTTGTTGATGTTCGGAAAACTCATGCAGGATGCAGGAACACCGGACGGTGTGGTAAATGTGATTACTGGCTCTAGTTCTGATATAGGAGATTATTTATGTTCTCATCCTAAGGTTGATATGATTTCATTTACAGGAAGCAGTGCTGTTGGTAAACGTATGGCATGCATTGCAGGAATGAAAAAGATACAATTAGAACTGGGCGGAAAAGCACCTGCCATTGTTTTAGAGGATTGTGATTTTAATCTAGCTGTCAAAGAATGCGCAATGGGTTCTTTGAAATTCTCAGGACAAAGGTGCGATGCGATAAGTAGAATATTGGTTGTAGAATCTATAGCTGATAGGTTTGTTAATGCTATGCTAGAAGAAACAAAGAACTGGAAATTCGGAGATCCGAGGAATCCAGATACATTGGTAGGACCCTTGATAAATGAAAGGGCTGCCAGAAAGGTTGAAGAATTGGTTAGTGATGCTGTTAGCAAGGGCGCGAAACTTTTATGCGGCGGTAAAAGATATGCTCACGGATATTATGAACCTACGGTGTTGGACCATGTCAATAGAAATATGAGGATTGCATGGGAAGAAACATTCGGACCCGTGGTAACGATAATAAGGGTCAAGGATTATGAAGAAGCTATAAGACTTGCAAACGAATCTGAATATGCATTGGATGCCTCTGTATTTACAAAGGATATTGACAAGGCTATGGACGCTTCACAGAGGATTGAATCTGGTTCTGTTCATGTGAATGCTCATCCTACTCATGGTTTAGGAATATTTCCATTCGGCGGGGACGAGAGCTCTGGAATGGGAAGAGAAGGAATCAAATATAGCATAGAAGATATGTCTAAAGTTCATTCTATAGTCATACATTCTCATTGATTATCCATATTATATGAAATTTAGATAATGTGTGTAAAAAATAATTAAAAATGAGATTCTTTTAATATATTGTATATCTCTCTATGAGATGATATTAATGGAATTGTTTTAGGAACTCTCAAATCTATATTTTCAGGATTAGGGCAGAAATAAATAAATTTAATCTTTGCATTAACACCTGTTTTATAATCGTTAAAAGCGTCTCCAATAAAAATAACTTGAGATTTTGGTAAATTCATTTTTTTAATAGTTAAATTTAATGCATCAGGTGATGGCTTATCTTTCTTGTACATTTCTCGCCAAACAATATTATTTTCAATTATCTTTAGGTCTCCAAAGACATGTAATACCTTCTTGACAAATTCCTTATAAGCTGCAGTGCAAATCCAAATTTTATAATTTCTTTGTATCAAATTATTTATAGTTTTTATAGCATATGGAAAAATCCTAGCTTTCTTTAAATTTTCCAATGCATATTTCATCTTTGCTTTTCTAAATTCCTCAAGTAAATGTTTTTTATCTCCTGGCAGCATCATTAAAGAAGCGGCTTTGTTAGAAATACCTTTTTGATCAATTAACATTTCTTTTGAAATATTAATGTTAAATTTTTTACCGGCATAAATCCATCCAGACTCATGAAGCTTTTCAGTTGAAATAATTGTTCCATCTAAATCATAAATTATGCCTCTGATTTTTTTCATAAACATTTCAGCTCCCTTAGTTTATTTATGGCTTTGCTGCTTTTTTAAGCTTTATTGAAAAAATCAAAAAACTATTCCAAATATTGTATATGTTATAATTGATTCTAATAAATATGAAAATAATATAACGTAAGATTATTTTATAGCTAAATCAATTATTATTATGAGCATTTTTAGGGCTTATGATATTCGAGGCGTATACAAAAAAGATTTAACCGATGAAATAGCAGAGAAAGTTTCAAAGGCTTTTATAAATTTTCTGCATGCTAAAGAGGCAATTGTAGGAATAGATGTAAGGACGTCATCCCCAGAACTAAAAGAATCTGTTGTAAGAGGTTTAGTCTCTCAAGGATGTGACGTTATAGATATTGGACTTGTTCCTGTTCCTTTATTTTACTATTTTATTGTTAAATATGGATTGAAAGCTGGCATCTATGTTACAGGTTCCCATGATCCTTTAGGGTACAATGGGTTAAAACTATGCAAATCAAAATCTATAGATCTTACCTACGAGTCCGGCATACTAAAATTAGAAAAAATATATAACAAAAATTATCCAGAAAAGAAAAAGGGTAAGGTTACTAAAAAAGATGTTTCCGAAGAATATGAAAAACAACTTATGAAAAAATTCAAAAAAATAAAACCGTTGCATGTTGTTATAGACGCTGGAAACGGCTGCTGGAGTAAAATCGCTCCTCAAGTATTTGAAAATTTAGGATTTAAGGTCACTAGACTTTTCTGCGAGTTTGATGGTAACTTTCCTAACAGACCTCCTGAGCCTAATGAAAAAAATCTTACTAAACTAAAAGAAAAGGTCAAGGAGGTAAGAGCAGATTTAGGGATTGCATACGATGTTGATGGCGATAGGGCTACTTTTGTAGACGAAAATGGGAATTTCATTCATGCTGATTTTATATTAATGTTACTTGCTAAAAAACTTCTGAAAAAAAGGGATATCTTAATTGCAGACATTCGTTGTACAAAGGCATTGGAAAATGAGGCTAGGAAATTTAATTGGAAACTAATCTGGAGCAGGGTAGGCAGGAGCTATATAAAACAAAATATGATGAGAAATAAAGCTGTTCTAGGAGGTGAATTTACAGGCCATTATTATTTTAAGAGAAATGATTATTATGACGATGGCTTGTTTGCTTCTCTGATGCTTGCAGAGATCTTAACTAAAGAAAAAAAGCCTATTTCTTATTTGATAAAAAACCTTCTTATCTATCCTTCAATAGACTTTAGAATTCGTTGCAATGACGAGAAAAAGTTTAAGGTAATAAATAAATTGAAAAAAATGTTCAAGGGTCATAAACTTATTTTAATAGATGGTGTTGGAATAAAGTTCGATAGGGGGTTCGCCTTAGTCAGAGCATCTAATACGGAACCTAAGATAGAATTAAGGTGCGAGGCCAAGAATAAATCCGAACTAACGAAGATTAAGAAAAAGATGGAATATAAGTTAAAATTAGCAATGCATTAATACTTTTTTGCAATATCAGCTAACTTCTCCGGTGATATGTGAGGTACTGTCTCTCCTGAGAATTCTAGAAAGCCTTCCCAAGATTTTATGCCATGACTAGAAGGAGCTCTAGGAAATATTCTGAACTGGTTGCAGAAATTATCCTTAGAGGAAGCACTAAGATTAACGATATTGAACTGATCTGAAACACTTTCTATTGTAATTTTTATTGCCTTATCCAAGAATTTCGCAACAGCATTTATTTCTTTTTCATTCATATTCTGAAAACAAGGATTCTCTAGATTCATTACAACAAACTCGGTCTTGCTAAAGGCAGGAGACCATTCGACAAATAAAACAGTCTTGCTTTCTTCGTCAAAATCTACTACCAAGCCCTTTTCCATTAGTGCCTTAACCCAAGATTTCCAGTATTTTTTATTTCCCAAGTTCATTGCTAAAGAAGTTTTTGCCAAAGGTTCATCCTCGCAAACAAACTGACCATGAAAATGCTCCAAAGAAGCACCTGCCTTGAAACCAAAGTTGACATTCATAGAAACATATTTTCTTTTTGAAGCTTTACCAATTTTTTGGACTATTTTGATACTGTCTGCCCAATTGTTTAGCTTCAAACCTCTTGGATCAATCAGATGTTGTTTGTAATCGAATATAACCACTCCATGAATCTTTGCAAAAGTGAAGAGGTTTGAAAAAGCAGCAGATTCATTCAAATAATACTGTTGTTCAAGACCAGTTTCTTTGGAAAATTTGGCACCCTTATTTTTAGGATCGCAGAAAAAACAATCTATTGATGGGGGTGTCTTGAAACCAAGGGATATTGTCTCTATTTTTCTAGACTCTCTCTCAGGAACTATTCTACATTTAGAACCAAATATAGGATTTTTCCTTATCTTAATGTCATATTTCTTTGGTTGTCCAGCAGGATCCAAGACAAAAGATTCTACAGCTTCTTCCAGTTTCTTAAGGTTAGCTTTTTTGACATTCTTGAGATATTTCTCCAAGTCTGACATAAAAATAATTTATATAACTTTTATTAATAGTTTTAAAATTCAACTATTATTTGCCCTTGCTGGGATTCGAACCCAGATCTGCTCCTTTCTGCAAAAGTCCGCAGGGAACTGTGTTATCCAAGTTGCACCACAAGGGCGCTATTAGAATATTAATAGCATTAATTGTTTAAGTTTATTGATAATTATACAGTAATGTCCGAATCACGGTAGGGGCACTAGAGTTTCTGCATCATTCTGGCAGTCTCGATCACTATTTTCTCTAATTTATCAAGCTCAATTTTCTCAGCCAGAATAAACTCAACAGAGTCTACGAAACCCTCTTTTAACAAGAAGTTTGGAGAAACATGAACGTATAATTTACCCTTTTCTATTAAATTTGTCAATATTCTGTTCTTGTTCAAGAACTTGTATATCACATCTGCATTCTTGTTGTTAATAGAGAACAATCTGTATAAACCAACGCACAGGCTATAAAGACCCATCACAAAGAACAAGAACACTACAATAAGTCTAAACATTATCAAAGCAAGCAGTTGACTTATGGTGAACCACATTATAAAAGACACGTAAAGCATTCCTATGCCGAACAGCATTAACAGGAAAACTCTCACTGGAAAATCTCTCCAGTCAGCACTTCTGAATTTCTTAGTTGTTTCATCATAGACTACCCACAGGTTTTTAGGTTTCGTATAAGCTCTCAAGACATACGTGAAAGGAAACTGAACTGCTTCAAATCTAATCTTTCCGATTTTCTTTATTCTACAACCGGCAAGAAAAATATATAGTCCCAGCAATGCTACGAATATTGTAGTTATCAGTATTAAAGAATAGATTTGGCTAGATACGTTAAAAAACGGAAATGATATTATAAATAATACGAAAAAAATAATGGTTAAAAAACCTAATTTGTTCATATATATAGATAGATTTTTATTTTATAAATGTGATGTTTATTCTCATGGTTACATTGGAAGACTTCCAAAAAATAGATATTAGGGTAGGCAAAGTAATAGAAGTCAAAGACGCAGAAACAAGAAAACCAATGTATGTTCTTAAGGTTGACTTTGGAGAACTCGGTATTAAACAGGCTATAGCAGGTATAAAACCCTACTACACAAAAGAAGAGATACTGAACAAGAAATTCGTATTCGTTTTTAACCTGGAACCCAAGAATATAGCCAATGTTTTATCAGAATGCATGATTTTAGCAGCAACAAGAGATGATAAAGTAGTTATTTTACAGCCTGAAAAGGATATAGAGATCGGCTCAAAAGTAAGTTAGTGAATTAAATGGTTGATTTTTTTATAGAATTTGTGAAAGCTTTATTGATTATTTTTCCAGCTTATGCCGCTAATGGATTTCCACCTTTGGCTAGAGGAATTAGACCTATAGATCTTAATAGAAACTGGATTGATAAAAACAGGATACTTGGCGATGGAAAAACAATAGAAGGTTTTAGTTTTGGTTTGTTCGCAGGCTTTTTGATAGGCTCTTTGGAAGCTTATCTATATCCTGATCTTAATGCTTATGCAATGCAATATGGAGTTCAACTGCCTTTTATCAGTTTTTTTATTGGTTTTATGATAGCTTTAGGAGCTCTTTGCGGAGATTTAACAGGAAGTTTTCTAAAAAGAAGATTCAAATTAAAAAGGGGCGCAGACGTTCCTTTGCTAGACCAATGGAACTTTATTATAGGAGCTGTTTTATTTTCTCTATGGTTTACCGAAATAACAATTTGGATGTTCTTGATAATGTTATTAATAACTCCAATAGTTCATAGAATCGCTAACATAATTGCACATAAAATTAAAATAAAAAAAGAACCGTGGTAAAATGAAGATAGATTGTCATTGTCACACTATTTATAGTAAACATCCTTTCTGGGGTTATGATGCTCTAAATACCCCTTTAGAAATGATAAAAGCCGCAATGAAAAAAGATATAGACGGGTTAGCAATAACAGATCATAATACAGTAAAAGGAAGTTTGATTGCCAAAAAAATCGCGAAAAGATTTGATTTCTTCATAATAACCGGTTGTGAAATAAGAACAAAAGAAGGAGAAATAATTGCATTAGATATTAAAGAAAACGTTCCAATCAATCTCAGTGTAGAAGAAACTGTAGAAAAAATACATGATTTAGGTGGTATAGCAACAGCCCCTCATCCTTTTGGAAACTATATTTTTAGAAAGTGTGCTGGCAGAAATGGTTTGAGAGCAGATGCATTAGAAGTTTATAATTCAACTCTAACAAAAAGACAAAATAATAAAGCTCTAGATTTGGCAAAATTGTTCAAAAAATCTATGACAGCTGGAAGCGATGCTCATTCTGCAAGAGTAGTTGGAGATGCTGGCATAATTGTTAATGGAAATCCTATAGAAGATATATTGAAAAACAGGGTAAAAATATTTGGGAAACAAACACCTATCTTAGAAATAGCAAATACTACTATTAGAAAGTTTATCAGATCTGCTGAATGGAGAATAATGAGAAATAAAAAGAAATTGTTCTTAAAATCCGAAAAACTGTAGAATCCAATCTAGTCCGTAATATCCACCATAAGCTAAAGCTAAATTCAATATTAATTTGCCTATAAATGATGCAATAAAGAACTTTTTCAGAGGATAATTAAAGGTTCCAGCGACTATTCCAACCACATCATCAGGTAAGGGTGTTGCAGCAAAAAGAACTATTATCCAAAATCCACCATATTTTTGAAATATTTTTTTTGTTTTATCAATCCATTTTTTCCATTTCTTTTCTATAGCTTTTCTTCCACCAAAACCTAAAGCATATCCTGTAAATTCACCAATAGAACATCCTAAAGAAGCAACTAAAGCAACTAAAAATGGATTCAAAGAGAGAATTCTGGGAACTGCAAAGACTAGCGCTGATGCAGGTAGTGGAAATATTATTGTTGACGAACCTATTAAGTTAATTAAAAATATTCCAAGATATCCATATTCTTTCATGATTTCTATTAAATAATCATTATATCTCCAAAATAACCATCCTAAAAATAAAAATATTATAATTAATATTATTGTAGTTGAAGCCCATTTTTTAGATATCATCATATCATCTCATTGTATTTTTTTAAAATTCTTTTACCTTCTTTCAATTCGTTTATTCCTTTTTCGGTAATTTCATAATAAATAGTTTTGCCTTCTTTTTTAGATGTTACATAACCGCCTAACTCTAACAAATATAAAACTTTGTAGGATGTCATTGAACCTGTTAGAAATCCAAATTTCTTTTTTATTAGATTTCTTAACTCATTTCCATATCTTCTGTTTTTTTGCAAAATACTTAATATGAATAACCATAAATTTTCTTTCTCAATTTTTTTGATTAGTCTATCAACAGGTTTTTGAAACATAATAATACTACTGCATAAGCTTAAATATATGTTTTACGACCGTAAAACTTAAATAGTATCTTTTACAACTGTAAAATATGGAACCCATAAGAATTGCTATAGTTGGCGTAGGTTGTGTAGCATCATCATTAATTCAAGGTCTACATTATTATAAACACACTAGCAAAGAGGAAAGCGTCCCTGGTTTAATGAATGTTATGTTAGGCGGTTATAAACTTTCTGATGTTAAACCGGTGGTAGCATTTGATGTGAATGAAAAAAAAGTTGGTAAAGATTTGTCAGAAGCTATATATACAAAACCAAACTGTAATTTAAAAGTTATTGATGTTCCAAAAACAGGCGTGATTGTACATAAAGGTCCACTAATGGATGGTGTAGGAACAAACATGAGAAAGTATGTGTCTATAGACGAAAAACAGAAAGTTGCAGATATAGAAAAAATCTTAAAAGAAAATAAGGTTGATGTTTTAGTAAACCTGTTACCCACAGGGTCTATGGAAGCAACAAAATTTTATATTAATGCTGCCATTAGTGTTGGATGCGCTGTTGTGAATGGTATGCCAACCCCAGTGGCCAATAATACTGATATTGTAAAAATGGCAGAAAATAAAAAAATTCCGATAATCGGTGATGATGTAAAAGCTCAGGTTGGAGCTACTATACTTCATAGAGCCTTGGTAGACATCTTTACTAAAAGAGGAGCTTTACTTGATAAAACAATCCAATTAGACTGGGGAGGAGACATGGATTTCTGTAATCTTGTTGCAGATGGGAGATATGAAAAAGGTAAAAGACAGTCAAAAACAGAAGCAGTTTTAGCTCATTTACCAAATAAAGAAAGTGTAAAACATCAAATTTCTGCAGTAGATTTCATACCATTTCTAAACAATACAAAAGAAGCTTACACAAGATTGGAAGGTAGAATATTTTGTGATGTTCCTGTCCGCATTGATGTATTCATGAGTGTACAAGATGGTTATAACTCTGCAGGCATATTAGTAGATGCTATAAGATGTGCCAAAATAGGTCTTGATAGAAAAATAGGTGGAATTTTATATGGACCGTCAGCTTATTTCATGAAAAGACCTCCTAAACAATATCCTGATGCTGTAGCCAAGCAGATGGTCGAAGAATTTATAAAGAAGCAAGGAGAGAGTTAATGCTCTATAAGGGTAGAGAAAGATTTGATTCAATTGGTATAAAAATTGGTTCACTATTCAGCAGGCTTCGATTGTCACCTAACCAATGGACAGTTCTAAGCATCTTACCTGCTTTAATTTCTTTTTATCTTCTAACTAAACAAGAATTCTTTCTTGCTGCGTTATTCTTTTCTATAGCATCTTTTATAGACTGGATTGATGGGTCTGTCGCAAGAGTCACAGGAAAAGCAACCGCTTTTGGAGGCTTTTTAGATGTTATAATGGATAGAATAGTAGAATTTTTAATTATATTCGGACTGTCTTTCATTGAATATCCTGATTTTATAATACCTGCACAAAAATGGTTAATGTTAATTCTTTTTGGAAGTTTTATGATTCCATATTTAAAAGCTTCTGCTTTCTGGAAAATAACAACCAAAGAGGAGATAAGTGGCGGTATATTAGAAAGAACTGAAAGATTGATATTACTTTTCTTAATAATTCTAACTTCTGCCTTCTCAACTTTTTATTCAATATACTTGATTGTTATAACTGTAATCTTGTTATTTACCTCTGCGACACAAAGATTTATTATATCTTACAGAAAAAGATAAATATCAAAGTACAAGTTTTTTTATGAAACAGACTATTATGGTAAGAACTCATAAACGGTAGATATAGATGAAACAAGCAATAATATTACGAAAAGATATAAAAATGAGTGTAGGCAAACAAATCTCTCAGGCGTGTCATGCTAGTATTGCAGCTTTTTTAAAGACTGATAAAAAGGATAGAGAAAAATGGATAAGCGAGGGTATGAAAAAAATCATTTTAAAAGTTTCTAGTGAAAAAGAACTGAAAGATTTTTATAGAGTTTTTAAAAAAGAAAAACTGCCCTGCGAATTGATAAAGGACGCAGGATTAACTCAAATAGAAACTGGCACTATAACTGCCTTAGGAATAGGACCTGCAAATGATAAAGAAATAGACAGAGTGACTGGAAAACTAAAGTTATTGTGATTCGATGCTAGAAGATTTCATTAATGAAAACTTTCTAATTCCACTATGCCATAAATACACTATTGTAGGAACTATAACCTATGGCTTAATACTAGTTTTAGCAGTTTTAGGAACATACAAGCTTCTTAAAAAACTTAATATAAAGATAGATAAAAAACTCTTTATTGGTTTATTACCCTTTATAATATACGGTGGATGGACAAGAGCATTAAAAGATTATAACCTAGGCATTTACCAAAGCAGTCTCTTTTGTTCTCCTCCTATCTACTTTTTCGTGTATGCGATAGCGCTGATCTCTCTGCTCTTGGGTTTTTCCATAGAAAAGATGACAAAAAAGAAATTTTCTTATGAGAAAACTATGCTTGTAATTGGAGCTAACTTCTTGATTTACAATGCAACTTTAACTAGAATAACCAATCTATTCGCGTTTTCATTCGTAATCTTGCTTGTAAGTTTCTGGTTTATCATATTTTTTATAATACATAAAGTTAGACCAAAGTCACTATCGCTAGAGAATGCTGGAATAATTTCATCGCACCTATTTGATGCAAGCTCAACCTTTACAGCTTTAACTTTTTTCCAATTTAGGGAACAGCATGTTCTACCTACTTTCCTAATAGATATTTTTGGTCCTTGGATAATGTTTCCCTTAAAAATAATAGTTGTCTGGATCGTTTTAGATTTTATAGACAAATCAAAAGAAGACATGTTCTTGAAAAGGTTTTTAAAGATTGTAATTTTAATATTAGGATTGGCATTGGGTTTGAGAGATTTTTTGACTATAAGTATGCTAACACTTTAATAAATAAAAACCTAAATGATTTATATGCAGATAGCAGAGATATTTTTCCTGGCATTCAACATTGTTGCAATATATCTTTCAATGATTTGGCTAGTTGTTTATCTAGCTCATAGAAAAACTCTTTTTAAGGTACCTATTGCTAAAAAAACACCAACCTTAACTTTTCTTGTTCCAGCATTCAATGAAGAAAAGCATATTGAAAAATGTTTAAAGCATATTTTGAACTTAGATTATCCTAAGGATAAGATAAAAATAATAGTCATTAATGATGGTTCTACAGACAAAACTGTAGAAATTGTAAAGAAATTCAAAAAAATAAAGTTAATAAACAAGAAAACTAGAGAAGGTAAAGCGGCTGCGCTTAATTATGCTATTCCATTTGTTGACACGGATTTGACTGTTTGCATGGATGCTGATAGCTTTGCAACAGAAAATTATCTGAAGAAAATTGTAGGCTATTTTAATGATCCTGATGTTTCTGCTGTAACCACTGCTATTAAGATTAAGGATTTGAGCACAATCTACGGTAAGATACAGTGGGTAGAGTATCTTGTTTCTGTAGTTTTTAGAAAACTCTTTGCTATTTTAGACTGTCAGTTCGTTGTACCTGGTGCTGGTGGAATTTATAGATCCTCAGTTATAAAAGAACTTGGAGGTTTTGATACAAAAAGTTTAACAGAAGATATGGAAATCGCATTAAGAATGCAGTCAAAAAGCTATAAGATAGAAAGTAGTCTTGATAGCTATGTTTATACAGAGTGTCCTAAGAGTTTTAAGAGTTTGTTTAAACAGAGAATGAGATGGTATAGAGGTTATTTAGAAAATTTCAAAAAATATTTTTACTTATTTTTGAATCCAAAATATGGTAATCTAGGAATGTTTTTCATGCCTATGACAGTTATCTGGATAGGAGGAATAACAATCATGGTATTAATGCAGATTTGGAACCTTATTTATCAAACTGCAAACGGTTTAGTAATGTGGAACCTTATAAATAATGCATTTACCTGGCCAAAGCTATCCCTTGATATTTTTGTATTTAATATTGATTCACTAATAATGTCTGTCACCACAACCACTTTAGTAGTAGGTATAATATCTTTGGCAACTGGTTTGATTATAAGCTGGATAGGTATAAGATCTTCTGGTGTTGAAAGAATAAAACGTAGAAAAGTATTTTATGCAGTTTATTTCCTTATATATCCAATTCTGTTTTCATTCTTTTGGTTATGCGCAATAATAATGAATATATTCAGAGTGAGAAAAAGATGGTAAAAAAAAGAGTAAACTGGGAAGTTTATATAATTGCAGCTATCATAACTCTGGTTATTTTTTCTTTAGGAATCGGCTTGGGTTATTTTATAAGCAATGAGAAGTACAGCATAATAAAAAATGATTTAGAAGATTTAAAATTGCAACAAAAAGATATGGAACTAGAGCTATTATTGACAAATTCTATGAGAGAATATTCTTGTAACTCGATAAAATATGAAATAGATAAATTGGCTACTTTTAGCTCAAATTTAGGGAATAAAGTAGGAATGTATGACAATGAAGCGATAAAAAATAATGATTTTTACATTTTGAAAAAACAGTACATATTAACTCTAATAGAATTTTGGAACTATTGGGAATTATTTAAGAAGAACTGTAACAGTTCTGTAAACACAATACTTTATTTCTATGCCATTAAAAATTGTGATGATTGTCAAGCTCAAGGGTTTGTACTATCTTTTCTAAAGGAAAAATATCCGGAAAGGATAATGATATTTGCCTTGGATAAGGATGAAGATTTATACAGTTTAAATCTTTTAAAAAGTACTTACAACATTACAACAGTACCAACACTCATAATAAACAACAAAAAATATGAAGGTTTGAAAGATATAAACAAATTAAAAGAAATCCTTGTTATCTAGGTCATTAGAACAAGAAGTAACTTATCCACGGCTAGATCCAGGTCATTATAGTTTCTATCAATTTGTATAAAGTTCTTTCCCTCCACAATTATTAGATTATTCTTAACTGTAACAGCGGTTTGATTTGCATGTGAAGAACCTAAAAGTAATATTATGGGTTCTACATTCGTCGGAGCAAGTTCATCAGTAGAATTTATGGGTAATGATTTGAAACATCTTGTTTTTTTATCTTCAGTAAATACAAGACAAGAACTTCCATCCAAATCCTTATACACTTGCACGTTTCCTGTAAAATAATGTCTGTAGACTAGACCCATTTTAATTGTTATTTCGAAACTTGAAGCAAGAAAATAACCATTTTCTGTTTCGTTTGAGATATAAGCTATATAGACCTTGTAAACATCTGGGCTTAATAAAACATTTTTGATTGCGTCTTCATTTGGATAAACTGTAGTTTTATTTGCTTCAATTAAGTTTGCTCTGAAATGTCTAGCATCGCCCTCGTAATACAGCGTGTAAGGATCTTTAAGATAAGGAGAACTGCTAGGTTGGAAAAAATTATAAAGCAAGGCTATAGACAACGTCACCAATATCAAAACTATAACTATTAATGAATTTTTCATATACTATCCTCTGTTTCTGAAAAATAAAAAGAAAAAGAAAAAAAGGGGAAACTAAATTTCTCCCTTTTGTGCTACTCTATTATGAATAGCTTGGAGACGCAACTGTTCCTGTAACAGTTACTTCAGTACCAGCTTTCTGTGTTGCCGTAGCTCCTGGGAATCCTGTTTGAACGATTCTAGCTGCCAAGTCTGTATTGTCTGCTTCCCATCCAGCTATCAATAGAGCTGTCTTACCTGTTGCAAATTTATCAGCAACGAGTTTTATTAAGGCTGCATTTTCAGGTATTCCTGATTCTGCTCCACATGCCGGGAATGTTTTGTCTAAAACTTGAGCTGCTATTTTGTTAATACAGGGTCCTCCGACTATAATCACGTCATTGTTTTGTATTACACTGTTTATATCACTGTCTGTATCAAGTTTTATTACATCTGCTGTAATTGGTAGAACTTGTTGTGTTGTTATAGTACCTCCAGTTCCTCCGCTTGATATTGTTCCGGTTGGGGTCATCAAGTAAACATTCGCGTACGTGAATACGTCCGGATAGCTTACTGTTGCTGAACCACCAAGGTTCAATCCCAAGTGATCTGCTAGAGTGCCGTAAGTTGTCAAACCCTTGTACTGTGTTGATGTTCCTAAGATTGGATTATCCAAGTAGTTTGTATCAGATGAATAAAGTGTGTCACCAACGTATGTTCTTGGGTTTGATGAGCCTCCCCACTTTATTGGTAGATATAACCAATTGTGAGTCGTTCCACCTTGTTCTGCTTCTTGAACTAACACGAAACCTGGGTCTGATAATACACCTGTTGTAGATGTTCCTAAACCTACGTTACAAGTGGTAGATCCACAGATTGTTACAAAGTTCATATAACCTGAGTTTGCAGTAGCTGTGAAATTGGTTATTGCGCTTGCAGTAATTGTTCCAAGTGAATTTTCTCCATTATACAGGTAATATGTGCCACTGACATTCAATACCCTCAATGGAACCAAACCAATTTTTGCTGTTGCGTTAGTACCAACTGCTGGCAAAGTTACACTTTGATTTGCAAATGATATACCGCTACCAGTGTTTCCACCATAGAAGTACAATCCACCTTGTCCTGTTGTCATCAATTTCGGAACAAGATAAGAGTACTCTAATCCTAGGTTAGTTGCAGGTCCTGTTCCAAGTGCTGAATAATATGGTGCACTGCTTCCCTTTAGAACTCTTGCAATGGCTCCGTTTCCGTTCAAGTCTACGTTAATTGTTTTCGTGGTGTTATCAATTAAGAAAATTCCATAGGCATTTCCATCAACGATCAAGTCTGCTGTGTCATTTACTGCGTTTGATGAACCTGTTGCTGTTATAGTGTTTCCACCTTCATCTGTGAATGTATATGTGTATGTAGATGCGGTGTAGGATATGAATTGCAATATGTGTGAAAATCCTGCTTTTTGTATTACGAAATAGTCTTGATCTACTGCAGTTATGTTTGCACCCTCGTCAAATACGACGTCTCTATAAGCTGGTGAAGTTGTTACCGATGATGCCCATCTCCATGTTGTTCCATCTGTTGTATAGAGTGAGTACATCTGTCCTGTAGCGTCTGCAGCGTTCTTATAGGTCAACATCATGTTGTATCCTGAAGGTGTGAACAATATGTTTTGTCTGTTTGCTGTATCTGTAAAGTCTGGAATAATGCTATTGAATTTTATGTTAAATGTATCTAAGGGATCTGATAGACTGCTTCCTGTTGCTAACCAACTTGTTGAAGTCGGTATGTAATACATTGTTAGTGAAGACCATCCAGCAGCAAGACTTGAAACTATATTTGATGTTAATTCAGGTACTGGTGCTACTCCCTTTGTTACTGATCCTGTTGATGTCAATTTTAATTGGTTTGCACCTATTGCTATTTTTGCAAAGTCTGCAGCTCCTGTCTTACCCTGGAAGACACTTATTGCGGCTATTAATGTTCCGTCTGCCAAGTTCATTGTTTGTCCTGACTTTAGTTGGAACTGTTGACCGTTTACGTCTCCAAGAGCAGTGTATTGTGTTGTTGAGCCTACAGTTTGTACAGCGACTCCTGACAATGTAATTGTATAGTCTTTCGAATCCAATGATACTGTTTGTGGTGTTCCTGTTTCTACACTTACTACATTTTTGCCTCCAAGTAAAGTTACACTTGTTATTCCAGTTCCGATCACCCATGTTGCATCGGATATTATAAAGTCTTTTCCTAACATGTTCAAAGTTGTACCCTGAATTACGCTCTTCAAGGTTGCATCGTCTGTTACTCCAGACATTGAAACTGGTGTTGAAAATGTTAGTTTGTATGACCAAACTTTTGAGGTTGATGTAGATGGTAGTTTAAATGCTATTCTTGGAGTGTTTTCATTTGTTGGTCTTTCGAAAACAACGCTAGGGTAGTTGCTTGTTTGTGTTGTTTCACCACCAATATACAGGTATTGTTTGTATTGATAACTTCCACCTGAAGATGATGAATATGTGCCTCCATTTAAAAGAGACGGTATATCTGAAGCTGTCATAATTCCCTTAACGTTTTGTGGGTTTGCATAAGGTGACAAAAATACTCCGGATGTGGCTATTTTTGATCCGCCTGTAACACTTTCTCCTGGTATTGTTGAAGTTACAGATGAAGTTACTACGGCATTTGATGCCATATTAACAGCTACATCTACAGCACCTGCAACATCTGCTGTTGCAGCACTAGCACCGATTACAAACATTGGAAAACTCACTGTTGAATCTGTTACGCTTACCATATCTGAAACTTTTCCTAGTTGTGTTACTGTTGTTGCCAATACTGGCCCTGTCAATGCTAATCCAGCCATTAATGCTGAACCAGCTATTGCAGCTAATTTTTTAAATTGCATATTAAATTCCTCCGTATTTATTTTAATTTTTTATTGCGCGGTGAATGCGCTTTTTCTGGCGCCAAAATGCGCTTACGCGCCAAAAAGATTAATACTTCTTGATAAATTTGGCACCGATTTCCTAGAAAACTATTGTATCAAAGAGGGATATATAAACTCCTGGAAACTGTTCACGAGCATACTCAGTATTGTTTCTCCTTATACTCTGAGACTTTAATAAGAATATTTATGGCATTTAACTGTTTCCGGAGGCCTTTTATGCTTTATTTTAATAAAATAAACATTATTTACCTTTATTTTCTGAGTCTAAATAGAGTTTGTAAAAATTTTCATCAATTAGTGATTTTCCGATATGTTTACAAATTAAACCAGTGTTGACAAATATTTTGAATCCAGTTTCTTTAGCTCTCAAGCAGAAAACTGTATCTTCTCCCAGCAATTGAGTCTTGTCATTTGTTTTTTGTTCTTCGATGGAGAATATTTTTTCTTTTTTCTCTTTTATTTTTTCAAAAACCTCTTTCTTTACAAGACAGCAACCTAGACCAACCGCATCAATCTCAATTATTTGATTCAAAGGAATGCTATTAACTATGCAGAACATTTTATCTTTCATTACTTTGACTATGGGTTTGTATGGAGGAGACCTCATGAAGTAAAGTGCGCTTGCTATTTCTTTATTCATATTAATCAAATCATCTAATATGTTGTCTGGTAGAATCATATCCGAATCAATGAAAAAAATATAATCCGGACTATATTTCAATGCTCTATCTACAAGATCATTTCTAGCAGCATCAATAGGAAAAAGTTCTGAGAATGAAACTATGAGATCATATTTTTTCATGTTGTTAAAGATCAAGTTCAAAAAACTTCCTAAAAACTCTGTAGAAACATTATCCTTAACAGGTATGCAAACAGCAATTTTTTTCATTTATTTGCCTTTTTTCCAAAGTTCTTATCTATAGACACCTTATTTTTCCTACCAATTCTTTCGAGTTTCAAAACTCCTCTTTCCTTTAAACTTTTCAGAACTTTTGAAACTTTTGCCTTGGAATAACCACTATCATTGACGATTATCTTTTGATTAACACCGTCACCATGTTTCATGATGGTATCAAAAATTATTTTTTCATCTTTTTTCAGAATTGGTAGAATTATCCTCATATTTTTATTTTTCCAATAGAACTGATAAAATATTATAATGCCTACAACTACAAGAATGATTACTATAACAAGAACTTCAATAGGTAATTCAGACATTACCGTCTCTCCTATTTTTTCAAAAGCTATAGAAACATCAATTTTGCTATCCTTTTTAACATTATCAATATTCCAACTAATTATATTTCTCCTTCCATCCGAACCTATAAGAGCATTTCCAGGACTATAAGAATTTTCTATAGGTTTTCTCAATCCTGTTCCTTCTGAAAGTTTGATTAAAACTGAAAACTTATTTGTATCGCTTGTAATTTTAAAAGAATCTGAAAACAAAAAATAATTGTCCCTCTTATTAACTTTTGTTGAATCATAAGTTATTACTATATCAGTTTGTTTTGAAGACTTCATTGTGCACACTATCTTTGTCTCTAATGCCCCTGGTTGAATTTTACAATCAGCATCAGATTCAACCCCGATGTTATTAGGAGAAATTATTGGAATTGTAACTACTTGGTCCGGGTTGTTGGCATATATCAAAGTTAACTCATAGTTGACCGTGTTATTTTCAAAAACCTCTGCTGTAACTCCGTACTGATACAATTCTTGTGAAAAACAGGGAACTGAAAGAATAATCAAAAATAATAAAATGAAAATTTTTTTCATTTTATCACTTGTCACCTTTAATAAAAACTATGCCACCGGCGCCAGCTGCCGCTAATGAATGCATCATGTAAGCAATAGAGTTCAAAATTGTCTGAGCTTCTCCTGCTTTCAAGATAAATTTCTCTGGTTCATATATTTCTATGGCAGATGGTCCATATTCCATTACAATCTGGGCTAGACTATCAAAATTTTTAGATATGAGGTTGACCTCGCAAGTTACCGAATAACCAAACTCTATATCTTTGAGCGGTTTCTCGACTCTTTTCGCTTCACCAAAAACTCTCTTATAAATTTTCACTCTATTGTCTTTGTCTAGTCTATCAGTCAAAATTTCCAAGCTCTCTTTTGCCACTTTTTCATTTATTGCCAGGGCTTCGAAAACAAACCAAGCCTTGAAGCAACCTTCTGCGATTCTTCTGTTTGCCTCTTCTTCATTTATCATAAATGTAATTTCACTTACAAAGCTTTAAATTTATTTCCAAAGATGCTCTGGTATCCATTTCGTGCCTTGAATGGGTATTTTTTCTCCGCATTTAGGACATTTCAAATCCTTCTTCAATAAGAATTTTTTTACTCCTAAGATAGTTCTTTCGATGACTAGTTCACCACATTTAGGACAGTAAGTGTTTTCAAACTTGTGGTTATTAACATTTCCTATGTAAACATACTTCAAGCCCTCTTTCTTTGTTATCTCGTATGCTTTTTCAAGAGTTTCAACAGGAGTTCTTGGTAAATCTAATATTTTATATGTAGGGAAAAACTGGAGTATGTGGAATGGTGTTTCATCGCCAAGGTTTTCAACTATCCAATTGCAAAGTTTTTTTACGTCTTCTAGGCTGTCTCCGACTTTAGGTATCAACAAGTCTGTTATCTCTATGTAAACTTTATTTTCTTTGTATGCTAGGAGAGAATCAAATAAAGGTTCCACTTTAGGAACGCTTGAAAATTCATTATAAAATTTTGGGTTAGCAGAACCTTTAAAATCTACTACAACAGCATTAAGATATTTTGAGATTTTTTTAATTGCCTCAGTACTTGTGAACCCGTTGGTTACCCACATGTTGAAAAAACCATTTTTACTAGCTATTTTCGCTGTCTCATAGGAGAACTCATAAAAAACTGTGGGTTCAACGTATGTATAGGAAAATCCTTGAGCATTATTCTTATTTGCAACGCTTATAAGTTGTTCAGGTTTATATTCTTCTCCCTCGATATTATTCCACTCTTGTGATATTCCATAATTACAACAGAATTTGCATCTGAAATTGCAGCCGACTGTTGACATTGATAAAGCAATAGAACCTGGGGCAAACATATACAGAGGTTTCTTTTCTATCGGGTCTATTCCTATTGAGCAAAGTTTTCCATAGTTCAATGAATAAAGTTTTCCTTTGATGTTTTTTCTGACTCTGCAGAAGCCTATATGTTCTTTTGGTATGATACAATTTCTCGAGCACAACTCGCATTTAACAGCATTTTTAAATTTCTTGTAGAACATAGCCTCTTTCATAGTAGTTTATATAATTTTCGAATTTTTAATAGTATTATGCCCTAGTGGCTCAGCTTGGTAGAGCGTCTGATACAAAGGCGAATCTCGTATCAAGGCAAGAAAACAGAAGGTCGCAGGTTCAAATCCTGCCTAGGGCTAATCTTTATATAGAAAGCATTGTCTTAAATTATATAATTGATGAAAATGATTAGCGATGCTAAAGTCATGACATTAAGAATTTTATTGCTTGTTCTAGGTGGAGCATCTTTTGTGATATTCCAAAAGTGGTTCATACTTCCATTAGTTGGACTGATTTGGTTTTTATTTGAAATAAATGCTGACAAGGAAAAGAACAAAAAGTATTTGAAAATTGCACTTTTATTTGGAATTATATTAATGGTTTTTGATTTTGCATTCGAGAACTGGGGTGCAATGTACGGCTATTGGGTAACGCTTAGCAGCAGTTTGCCAGTTCTTGCAGTTCCAATAGAAATAATGTTAACCTGTATTTTTGGTGGAGCAGCATGGTTTTTATTTATTAGGAATTACAAAAATAAATATTTTATAATAATAAATATGATATTTTGGTCATTTGGAGGTATGTTTGGAGAATCCTTTCTAATTCAAATAGGATTCATGGCGTATGGTAACGGTTGGGTTTCAATACCTCATGCCTTTGTTTCTTATTTCATCATATTTGTGATATTTTATTACTTGAGTTTTTTCATTATTAAGAAAGTAAATAAAAAATAGAAATTATCTTTTCTTTAAGATGGTTAAAGATTTAAATAGATGCTATAAAAAATGATATAAGTGATTAAATGGAATGGGTAACATTAGTTAAAAGAGAAAACGTTAGAAAAGCTGAGGAGATTTTAAGAAAAGATTTTGATTTAGCAGCCAAACAAGATATAGCAATTAGAGACGCAAAATCTTTAGATATAAACAAGGATGGTAGCTTCTTTTTAATCAATGGAACAGATGATGGAGTGAAAAGATGCAAAGAATTGATAAAAGATTTTGTAGAGAAAGTTGACGAAAAAGACTTGATTAAAGCCAAGGAAAAAGTTAAGGAAGAGCAAGAAAAAGCAGCTGAAGCTTTTGGTGGGATATTAGGATGATGGCTGTATTCACTATAGGTGCAGATGAAATAAGGACAAGGCAGATGGAAAAAATAGCCGAGGCTTGGGGATTTGCTGGAAAATATTCAGAGATTGTAGGTCTACTGAGAGATGCAAAAAGAAAAAAATTTGATTCTGTTTTAGTTATAGATCGAGAAGCTTTGGAAGATAAGGCTAAACTAGAACTAAAAGACTTGGGGATAGAGATAATCGGCTTGAGAGATAAAAATATATTAGAGAAAAAGGTTTTGTAAAAATATTAATCTGATTCTACAAATAGAATTATGCGTCGATAGTCTAATGGTTAGGATATGAGCTTCCCAAGCTCACGATTCGGGTTCGAATCCCGGTCGGCGCAAAAATTATAGCTCTTTTATTTAAAAGAAGACAACAATTTATTATGGCTGAACAAACCTATTTAATATTCAATCCAACAAGAATAGCGTTTTTACGCTTGTATCTGATCGCGACATTTTTAATAAGTTTTGGTATAGCATTATTCTTTTTTTCTTCGTCTATACCTTTAATTTCGGATTATATTATTTACATTTTGTTGGTGTTTTTTGCTGTTGGATTAATAGTGTTAGGAATTGCTGAAATTTTAAGAAAACGTGATAAATATGCGATAACTAGCAATAGAATTGTTGAAAAATCTGGCATAATTAATATTGAAGAAGATTCTATTTACTGGGAAAAAGTATCTAACTATGAGGTAAGTCAAAATCTTTTTGATAGAATATTAAAAGTTGGAACAATCAAATTATGGAGTGTCGGAGGAGAAAATGAACCAGAAGTAGTAATCAAAAAGGTTTCTCAAATAAAGAAAATAAGGTTTCTTTTAGACAAGTTAATACAAAGAAGATAATTCTTATAAATGTTTACAGTTTAAATTAAATAGGATGGGCCGGTGGTCTAGTGGCCTATGACGCTACCTTGACAAATGTTTTCAAAAAGGTAGAAATCGAGAGTTCAAATCTCTCCTGGCCCACTACGTGATATTATGAAAGCTTGGAAAATTATAGTAGCAGGAATCGTCTTTGCAATAATAGCTCAAATAATACATACCATAGAGGCTTTTTACACAATAGATTTTTACAAAGACCCAACTTACTATACAGTCTGGAGCAAATTGATGATGTCTACAGCAGGACCACCAACAACAGACTTTTACATTTATTCAATTGTATTCGGAGTAATTGCAGGTATAATATATGCCATAGTTTATGAAATGATTAAGAAAAGTGTACCTGGTAAAACAATTGCTAAGCAAGGTCTATACTTTGGCTTTCTCCTGTTTTTATTGGGAATACCAATGTCTCTAACAATGTATCTGATATTCAATGCACCAACAATGCTTTTAGTTTATTGGGCTATATCAGCACTGATAATAGATCTGATAGGCGGAGTTGTTATTGCGAGAATAATGAAATAGTGTTAAAATGAAAATAAAACGCGCAAAAATATCTAATGTAAATGCTATATATAATTTAGGAAAAAACGATTTTAAGAAAGAGAAATGGTTTACCAAAGAAACTTTAAGATGGAATATAAAAGCCAATCCAAAACTATGTTGGGTTTTAGAAGATAAAGGAAAGATAATTGGTTCAAGATTATTCTGCGAAACTCTGGGAAAAACAGCATGGGGTTGGTTAATAGTCATAAGAAAAGATTTGAGGAATAGAAAATTGGGTAAGTTTCTTTTTAATGAATGTTGCAAAAAATTGAAGAAAATGGGTTTATGTAGAATTTTAACAGATGTTAATTCGAAAAATAAAGCATCAATTAATTGGCATAAAAAAATGGGTTATAGAAAACTTGGCTATGTTAAAGATTGGTTTTATAAAGGTGAAGATGCGATAATTTTTGCTAAGGAATTATGATTTTATGAAAATTTTTGCAGATTTGCATTTACACAGTCATTATAGTAGAGCAACCTCTAACAAGATGAACATAGAAAACTTGGAGAGATATGCTAAGGTTAAAGGTTTAAATCTATTAGGAACCGGGGATTTTACGCATCCATTATGGTTTAGCGAATTGAAAAGAAGTTTAACAGAAAGCAATGGTCTGTTCCAGTTTAAAGATAAGGACATTTTCTTCATGCTTCAGGCAGAAGTTTCAAATATATACAGTCAAGACGGAAAAACAAGGAAGATTCATAATGTAATTCTAGCACCTAGTTTTGACATTGTTGAACAGATAAACGATTTCCTTAAAAACTATGGGAAATTAGCAAGTGATGGAAGACCTATATTAACTAATATAGACTGTGCAGAACTTGTAGAAAATTTAATTAATATTTCTAAGGAGATAGTAATAATACCTGCTCATGCGTGGACGCCTTGGTTCGGGATTTTAGGAAGCAAATCTGGTTTTGATTCAATAGAAGAGTGCTTCAAGGACCAGACAAAGCACATCTTTGCTTTGGAAACCGGCTTGTCATCGGATCCTGCGATGAACTGGAGGTTATCATCGTTGGATGAATTTGCGCTTATATCAAACAGCGACAGTCATAGCCCCTGGCCAACAAGATTGGGCAGAGAGTTGAATGTTTTTGAAACTGAAATGAAATACAATGATATAATAAATGCAATAAAAGAAAAGAACCCTAATAAATTCCTATATACAATAGAGGTTGATCCTGCTTATGGCAAGTATCACTGGGACGGCCATAGAGCTTGCAATGTTTCCCTGAATCCAAAGGAGTCTAAAAAATACCATGGAATCTGTCCTGTTTGTGGCAACCCATTGACAATAGGTGTTTTGAACAGGGTAGAGGAGTTGGCAGACAGGGAAGAAGGCTTTATATCGAAGAATGCCATACCATTCAAGTCACTGCTACCTTTGTCAGAGCTTGTAGCTTTTGTTTACAACACGCAACCTTTTTCTAAGAAAGTTTGGGAAGAGTCGACAAAATTGACAAAGGAATTTGGTTCTGAATTAAACGTTTTATTAGATGTTGATGAGAGTAGACTAAAGCTTTTAGTTGACAAGAAGGTTGTTGAAACTATAATCAAGAATAGGGAAGGAAAATTAAAGATTCAACCTGGTTATGACGGAGTCTATGGAAAATTAATTATAAATGGAAATATTTCTGTTAAACAACCACAAAAAAGAATTGATAGTTATATTTAAAAATAATAAAAAGATAAGTAGAGAAAAGTTCTCTACCTCTTTTTCTAAAAACAACATTACTTTCCTGAAACCTTTACGCTAAATGCCTGTTGGCTTGAATAGCCGTATGTTACAAGTATCTTTAATTGTGACGAGTCACTACCTGTTGTTGGCACTGAAACTGTAACATCACAATCTAATGTACCTACACCTTTTGTTAATTCAAGGCTATCACTTATACAACTGTTTAAACCTGTCCAACCTGTTGGTATAGTTGGTATTTCTACCTTTACTCTGCTTAGTTGTGTATCTGGACTCAATGCTAGATTAGGCGATGCAGCATCATATGTAATCTGACCTGGTAAGTAAACAATTCCTCCTCCCACATCACTAACCTTGATTTGCATTGAAAATGTATTGTCGCTACTAGATACTATAACATTAGTTGGTTTTACTGTGACTATTACTGCAATTGGGCCTGATGTTGAAGTGAATGAGTTTTGATTTAGATTTCTATTAGCTGATTTTGCAGCTGCTGCTTCTCCTTCAGAATAGACCCATACGTTACCAGTGACAGTTGTTGCGTAATCATAGTAGAGCTTACCAAAGAATGTATCTGTTCTTGTTGTTCCTGCGCTAATGCCTTCAGGTGACGTCAAGTACCAATATAGGGTTTTCTCATCAGCGGCCTTGTCATTAACAGGGTCGTATGGGTTCATTATTTTACCCATATTCTGGAAAACACTAGTTGTAGTACTTCTTTTTGTCCAATATAAATCTCCACCCAAAAAATCGTTCTTTAGCGCTGAACCTTGTATAACAGCTACTGCTTTGTTTATTGCTACAGATGCTCCACCCTTGTTTGAAACTGTCATTGTGATTTTTGCTGATCTGTTTGCGTATAACTCTGCGTTATCAACGACAAACTCTGTTATTGTTAGTCCATTGCCTCCAGTAAAAGTTGTAGGTGAAACTGTAATACCTGGTATTTGTATGTTGCCTTGTATGCAACCTGCTATTAAAACTATGGCTAGCGTAGCTATCAAAATTGATTTATTCATTTAAGTATCACCTTTTATTCTATCATAAGATTGTAAAACCTATATTTATAGATTTATATAAGAGAGTAGAATATTTTTTGCACTATGGAAAGTTTACGCATAAGAACTATTTACCTTGCACAGTTACACTAGTTTCTCCATCTATGTAATAACCATACTTTGCTATCACATTGAGTGGGAATGACTTGAAAGTTGAAACATCTGAACCTGAGTTTATTGTGACTGAACAAACTAATGTCATGGATTTGCCACCGAATATTTGTTGATCTCCTTTGCAATCTGAAATTGTGAGATCGCTTGATTTAACATCAATGTTAATATAGTGCAATTGAGTGTCTGAGTCTAATGAGAAACTAGGACTACTGCTGCTATAACTAATTGTATTGTTTTTGTATATAACTCCTGTTCCACTGTTTGTTACGTCTATACTAAATGTAAATGTATTTTCTCCTGGATACAGTACAACTGGATCTGGACTTAGCTTAACATTTACAGATACTGGTCCTACTACTGGTGTGAAACTAGATGTCTTTAATGCTTTTCCAGCTGATTTTGTTGCTTCTGCTTCTGATTGATTATAAACCCAGATGTTTCCGTTGACACCTGATGAATAATCACTATAAACTCTTGCTGTGAAGCTGTCCAATCTTTTTTGACCAGCTGTAATGCTGGGCGCAACCAAGTTCCAAGTCAATTTTTCAATATTAGCTGGTGTGCCTTTTATAGAGTCGGCAGGAGTAAGATTTCTAGTAAAGTGTCTTATCTCTTTAACATCATTTGTGCCTGCTGTCTTACCGTGCCAATAATCATTATTAGTTGTTTCACTTAGCTTAGCATTAGTCCCTATTAAATGAACTACGGAAGAAGTGTTTGCAACTGCTGTTCCTCCTAAATTTTGTACTTCTAATGTTACCCTTACTATATTTCCACTATAAGCTTCTGTTGGCTCTGCTGTAAAGCTTGTTATTGCTACACCGTTCCCTCCGCCTAATATTGTTCCACCAGTATCTATTCCTGGAATCACGCAACCTGCAATTAAAACTATTGCTAAGGTTGATAATAAAATTTTAAAGTTCATGGTTTAACCACTATTGTAATAGAATTGTCGAGTACGTATTTATAATTTGCGGTTAAACTTAAAGATTTTACATCCATTGATGCAACATCAGAAGTTGTAAAACTACATGTTGTTGGTGTTGCCTTGTCTCTTATGAAGACTATAGAACTTGGAGAATCTATCTTCAGCTTGTTTCCACTGCTACTATAAAGATGGCATTTCAGATTATTCATGTTAGCTGAAGGCGTGATTGATACATCTATACTTTTGAACAAACCTTGTCCATTATTATAATAGTTAACATACATGAAATAAGTATTATTTGAATCTGTGTTTACAGTAAGTGGTTGGTCTTCAGAAAAAGTTATTCCAACACCAAAAGGACTGTTTGAAGATGTTGAACTTATAGGTATATCACCTAAGGTACCTGCTGAATCTCTTTGAGTGTATTCACCTTCTGACAAAATCGCTATATCTTGGAAAAGAGAATAATCTGCTTCATAAGAAAATTTAAATTTTATTGGACAATTTTTTTGTAATTTTGGTTCTAAAGATTTTGCTTTTAAAGTTAAGGTCCACATCTTAGTTTGATTTGCTTTAAGCGTTGGCGTTGTATTTGTAAAAGTTCCTATTGTTGACCCAGATAATACAAGACATGGATTATCATAAACTTCTACAGCAACATTTCTTAAATTATATCCTTGTTTGTTTGTAGTTTCAAAGAAAAATTGAAGAGGTCTATCTGCTTTAACTTCTGAAGCAGATACATCTACCTTAAACAATATGTCTTGACTTTCTGAAGAAATGCTAAGGGGATTATTTGTTTGATTATCTGAAGGAAAAACATTTATAGGGAATTGCAGATTTATGCATAAAGAAGTTAATAATATTAAAAATACAGTTAAAAGCAGTAAACTTTTCATAAAAATTATTAGAATTTGTTGAATTTATGGTTTTACCTCTACGCTGGCAGACCCTATAACATCATAATCATAAGGCAAGTATGCATTTATGTATCTTGTCTCTTCCTCATTAACAGTAGATGGTGTCTCAAGTGTACATTTTATATCAAATGTCTTTTTACTTATTAGAGGTATTACTTTTTGTGAATTGCTACACATCCAAACACCTCCGTTTTGGGAGCATATACCAAAATAATCACTAACACATTCTAAGTTTTGGAATGGCCTAGCTGAATTCATGTTAGGTGCTTGTATAGAAAGCTTACCTTTTGGAATTGTAGTGTATAAACCGCTTCCTTCGTCTACAACCCTAACATAAAATGATAAATTTGAATTATTTCTTGCAGGCAAAGTTCCACCAAAATCAAAATAAATTTTTATAGGACCTCTTCCTATGTTTAGGTTTGTACTGTATGAAACGTCTTTTCCAGATCTTTGTAATTCTTTTAATCTTACATCATCTATCAAGCCAATATCTACCTGCGATCTTGATGTATAATTATAAGTAATTTTGAACTTTATGGGACAGACCGTTCTTAGATTAGCTATATCTTCTAGAGAAGGAGCACTAAAACTCCAATCACCCTGCTTAGTTTCAGCAGGAGCAAAGTTTCCATCATCCCAAAGTTGAGGAGGAATTGTTTTGGGGTTTATAGGTGTACCACCAGAAAAGCTGCATAGACCTGTATCAAAGAGACTGTATCTTACGTTACTAACTATATCATTTTCTTCTTGATTCTTTACTTGGAAATAAACTGAAAACTCATCCTTAGGGCGAACACTTCCTTTAGGTATAACATTGATATTTTGTATTACAAGTATGTCAGGTCCAAGTTTAGTGACATTAACAGTATTTTGTTGACAAATAAAAGGAATATCACAATTAGACAATCCTAAATTATTAATATCTATGCATCCTGAAACAAACAAAACTAAAATCAAACTTCCTAAAATTATTTTTTTCATCGAATCTCCTTTTAATATTTTATTTTATTCATTTAAAGGTTTATTCTGGTGGATTATTTGCTACAACCAAACTCTGTGCGTTAGTCTTACGATAACCATAATTTGCCTTGCCTATTATTTGTGTTGTTTTCTCTGTGATTTCTACACCTTCTTTTGGTATAACATAAAATGAAACCCTTTTGTATTCCTGAGGCTTTATGGTTCCATATTCATTTTTGCATATTATTACAAAATTATCATTAGAATCTTTATTGGTTATATTTTGTCCAACAGGTGTATCACAACCGTCACTTTTATCGCTATACTTGAAAGTTGTCATTATTACTTGAACACTTTCTATATATTGACTATAAAACATAATTTCAAATTTGTTTACTTTTGTTAGTTCTCCTGAACCATCATTATAGATAGAAGCTACAACCAATTGGGGCCAATGAGTTCTTGCAGGTTGATTTGGTATGAAAAGAGTTGCCTTTACAGGACCTCCTGTGTATTCAGATGTTATGTTTGTCATCAAAACCCTATTTCCAGTCTTAAGTCTCTCCATATAGAGAGTCTGATTTATTATGTTAAATGGTATGGTGACGTTGACATTATAATTATAAGACAAATTAGTATAGAACTTGACAATTTCTCCTGCATGTTTGTATGTTTGTGTTTCCTTTATGCAACTTCCACAAGTACAGCTTGAAGTTACATTATCTTTACATAAACGTAAATCTTCTGCATTACCGATATTGATTATAAATGAAGAGGCTTTCAATTCATGTGGATATGTTGTATCAGTCCAATTACAAAATAACGGATTACCACTAGTACCTTCATAAGTCGAACCAGAACATTTTAGATTAGAAATTGTTCCTACAGAAGATTCTTTATTATCTTTAGGATCAACCCAATTGTTTGAAAGTGTTAAATCAACTCTTCCTGACTCAAACTCTCCTTTGTTCTCAAGTTCTATAATACCTATCACTGGTTCTGAAGGCTCTAAAGTTCCTATAACTGTTGGTAGCAAATCGACTTTATTCGTTTCTATCGATAAGCTGGTTCCACCTGTAGTAATCACACTCTGAGTTGCCTGATTTGTTTGTGATATTTTTAAGAAGTATGCTTGAGGATTTGTCATCATCAACCAAACATCTGATAGACTCTTTCCAGCTTGTTCTAAAGCTGTTCCTAAAGGAGAAAGATAAGTCTCACCAAAGTTCTGAACTTGTGGCCACCAATAGCCGAAAATCGCCTGACCCATTATGGCTGGTTGCTGGGATGTGAAAATGAAAAGATACATTAGAATGAATGGCAGACCTAAAAATGCTCTGGATTCTGCTAGCATAGAAACTCCTGCAAACATTGAAATTGATCCGAATAAAACAAATATAAGCAAAGGTGTAAATGTAAATCCAGCAGAAAAAGTTATTAGAGCGATGCCGATAAGGAAAAACATGAATGCTAAACCTGTAAATATTCCACCACTTTCTTTGTCTGTCATTCAATCACTTCTTTTTCTTTTTTTCTTCTTCTTCAATTTCTCTCCTTGCCATTTCAGCAAAAATTCCTCCAGCAGGACCTCCCACTTCAGTCGCTGCATCTGTTGCTGCTGCTCCTCCTGTTCTTTCTATAAATGATTCCATTTGATCTGCATACTCTCTGTCTTCTTCTTTCTGTTTTTCAATTTCTTCTTCTTCATCTTCTTTTGCTGCCTCTTTTTTATCTTCTGATTCTTCTTTTTCTTTTCCTTTAATTTCAGTAAGCTTAAAAATCGTATAAAGCCATAAACCAGCAGCTATAATACCAAAACCAAACAAAACTGATGGATTAATGTTTCCTAAGGCAAATAAACCAAAACCCATAGCTACTGTAGATGAAACAACAAAAGTTAAAGCCTCTAGCTGCTCTCCACCCCTCTTAATAGGTATTGTAAACAAGTATGCAAAAACAAACAAACCTAGGGATATTTTAAATTGTGGAGGACCTCCTAAAGCAATAAAAGATAGAAAAACCAAAGCTATTGCAAACGCGGTCCTAAAAATTCCTAAAAACTGTTTATACTTATCATGCTCGGCAATGCCTGATGGGAGTGTATAATATCCAAAAAGTATTACTACAAGTGTTATTAATGGAAAACCCATCAAGAAAAATCCGGCAGCAAAAAAACAAATTATCATAGACCTGCTCATTCCTTTCCAACCCATTGCAATTTGATCTTTTGGTCTGTGAGAGAAAAACATTTCTAAGGCAAATGACCAAATACCAAACAGGAACATTACACCAGCCATGCCACCCGGAAATATCATCGGGGCTGCTCCCAAAGCCATAATGATTGCAGTCCTAAAAACTCTTTTTGAATGGTGCTTATCTAAACGCTCTCCTTTTATGCCATGCTCTGATACGTGACTATTAAGTTTTTTAATATGTTCCTCTACTTCTTCTTCAAGACCTGTATTGGTTGGACAATGTTCATTTGTGCAGAAAATTTTCTTATTAGTTGGGTCTATTTCTAAACTTTCTTCTTGACAAATAGGGCATCTTTTAGGATGCGAGTAAGGACAACTATCTCTTGTGCACATATGTCTTATAGAATTGCCTGCTTTTACTTCAATGGTCGGAGAGTGACAATAAGGACAAACGTTTCTAGAAAAAGGTTGTGCTAAATTAGATAAATGACCGCCAAAAACTCCCATTTTCTCACCGCCATAAGCAGCTCCTTTACCAGCTGCTGTTGCTCCTACAAGTAAAGAACCTCCAACAGCTTGACCAGCAGAAGATATTTTATTTCCAACTGCACCTATCTTTGTTGGTGGAGATGTATAACCAAGTTTACCTTTGCCATGACAGAACGGACATTCGAAATGTTTATCGTAAGCACCTCCGCATAGCCTACAATTTATAACATCGCCTCTACTTACTTGCGGGTTAGGATTACCACAATACTGGCAAAAGGCCATTGCTCTCGGGAGTGATGCACTACAAAAAGAACATACTGCCAACGCGACCCTACCATCTCTTGTGATTTCTACAGGCCTTCCGCAGTGTAAGCATATTTTTTTCTCCCTAGAAATCTTGCCTCCGCAAAAGGGACATATCAAAGCTCTGACTTCACTACCTACTGCTTCTATCTCAAATCCGCAATGTCTGCATGTTTTTGCTCCTAGAGAAACTGGTGATCCACATCTCGGGCATGCCAACACTGTTGATCTTCTTCCTGTGATTTCCGAAGGTATTAAAGAAGTTATACCAGATTTTTTAGTTTTTCTTTTCCAAGGAGTTAGGTTTACCATTTTTATCTAAACTAATTATGAAAAACCCTACTTATAATATTAACGAAGAATAATTGCTTTCTATTCAAAGAATACTATCAGTTGAGATGTAGAAATATCATAGGTTGAATTAGGTTCTGTATAGAAGTCTATTGTGTTGTTTCCCTCTCTGAGGGCATCAGTGGAAAAGTCTTTGTAGACAGTTGTTACACCGCTATAGACCTTTACTCCGTTAACAAGGACATTAAGATTACCTGGTCCTAATCTATTGCCAAAGACAACAACCCTTGCCTTTACCATATTATCAAATTCCAAATCACTCAACTCAAAGTCAAAACTCTTGGTTTTCTTGCCAATATAATCAACAGTAATAACAGAACTAAAGTCATAAATGGTAGGCGCCCAGATTCTCCACCCAGAACTTTCAGCCTTTATCTCTAAAATATTGTCTTTTTTCAACAAGCTTGTGTCAATTCCAATCAGTTTTTCTCCAACAGGAGGGTAATCCGAGTATATTTCCTTTCCATTAACTAAGATTATCATTCTTCCATAGAAGTTTGTTTGAGAAACCTTGAGATCTATAAAGGCTTCTGAAACATCTTCAGGGTTTGAAACAGCAAAACCTATTCTTTTCTCTTCCTTAGAAAATATGCCATTGGATATCTCTCCACTAACATTCCCGACCTTATCCTCAGAAGCAGTGTAATATACGGAAAAACCTCCAAGTTCTATTATTCTTTGATCTGACAAACGATTATGTTCTCTTTCTGGAGTTATTTCAAAAACATTTCCACCAAAGACTATCAAAAGCGCTATGAAGACTATTACTGCTATTAGCAAAACTGGTAGGAAGTCTGGCATAAATGTTATTTAAACAGTTAATTATAAAAATATACTTATGCGCTCTGGTTTTGATTTGAAGCACAATATTGGAAAAATCACCCCAGAGTCTCAAGAAGATCTATCAATACTTGAGGAAGTCATAACTCCAGGGACTTTGATTACTGCCAAGTCTCCTAGGAGTGTCAAGATACGCAGGGAAGGCGAGTTGATAAGAGCAAAGACAGGCAGAAGAGAAGTGATAATGAAGCTAGAAGTTGAAAAGATTGAACTTAAAGATAAACTAAGACTCACAGGAAAGATTCTGGAAGCGCCAGAAGATGTGGAAAAGGGCTATCACACAATAGAGGTCGAACCTGACAAGTTCCTGAGGGTGGAAAAGGTATGGAAAAGTTGGGAGATAGATAGAATAAAGTCTGCTGAAAGGAAGACTGAACTAGTTTTGATATGCATTCTAGACGAGAACGAAACTGACTTCTACTTTCTGAAGGAAAGATACAAACATCTATTTAGCATAGTATCGGAAGCTTCTGGAAAAAGGTTCGACTCTAAGAAATCTGAGGTAAAAAGGAATGAATACTATGTAAAAATAATAGAAGAACTGAAAAAAAGGTCAGAAAAAGTCAGAAAAATAATAATAGCAGGTCCGGGATTTGCAAGGGACGATTTACAAAACCTGATAAAACAGAGATCAAAGGATCTTTTGGACAAGATTATTGTAGAATTTACCTATCAATCTGGCAATTTAGGCCTGCAAGAGTTGTTGAAGAAGGGTTTGATAGAAAAATTAACAAAATACAGCAGAATTACCGAGGAGACTAAGGCTGTAGAGAAATTATTGGAAGAAATCAATAAAGGCAAGGGTTTCTATGGCATGGAAAAAACTAGAGAAGCCTTGGATAATGGCATTGTTAGTCTTTTGTTGGTCTCGAACACAAAGGTTAGGGACTATGAAGATTTGCTGGACAAGGCAGACAAATTAAGATGTAATATAATGGTTATATCCTCTGAGCATGAAGCTGGAGAAAAATTAGTAGGCTTGGGTGGTATAGCAGCTCTAGTTTTCTAGAACTGGATACTCGTAATTAACAAAGCATATTGATACGAGAGCTGTTCCAAACTTTTTTCTTGGAGAAAAACTCTTTAAAGAAATCTCAATGTCTTTCAATTCAAAATCGCTTTCAAACCCATCATATAACTCTAAAAGACTCTTCTTCAAAGTTTCCTCTGCTTCCCTTGCATTTTTATGTCCATTATATTCGCAAACTATTCCTCCGTATTTTTCTCCTGTATCTTTATCGAACAACCATCCCCAAATCAAACCCGCTGTTGCAAGCTGTCCTCTCTTTGCATGCGAGCATGCCATTATTGTTTCCATCACAGAACCATGAACAAGGTTATCAGGCCTTTCAATCTTCGTGGCTGTTCCAGGAAGTATTGATGAATAATTTATTATGTTATATTTTTCTATGCCAGCATCTTTTAATGCTAAATGGAAAGAACCTGCATGAATCGTTATGTCACTCTCTCCGATCCCAGAAGTTACAAAAAAGTCTCTCGGTATTCTGTTCCCAAGAAGTATTTTCTTCTCTTCCATCAAGATTTTGCTCTCAAGCAAAAACTTTTTTTCCATTTATTTTAGTGCTCCGTATTTTCTCAATATAAAAATGATATTCATAACACATATTTAAAACTATCATTATTTAGGAAAAATATTAATATAGAAAAAATTCCAAACTGATTAAGAATTTTTAAATACAGAAATAACCAAAATCTAAGCATGATTGAAAAGCTTCTAAAAGCTTACTTGGTAGAGAAAAAAACTTGGTATGGAACTGTATTGGGTTTTATTTTTGCAAGTCTAGGTATAATATTCGCTTTATTTATTTTTAGAACAGGACCCTCATTCCCTGCAATATTTCTAACAACTTTGGCCATAGCCCCTTTGATTATCAAGATAATAAAAGATGAGAGACAAGAAAAAAGCATATTAAGAAGACATGAAAAGATTATTCAAATCTATTTTTACTTATTTTTTGGTATGACTATTGCATTCGCATTATTCAATGCATTCCTACCATCTGAGATATCTAATGTTGTTTTTAGTGAGCAGTTAAGCAAATTCCCCACTGCAGGGTATTTCACTCAACAATCTGCATTATTTTTAGAAATAGTTCTTAACAATCTTGGCTGGGTTTTATTCTTTTTCTTATTGTCTTTATTTTATGGCTCTGGATCAGTATTCCTCCTATCTTGGAATGCATCTATACTAGGAGTAATGTGGGGAAATATACTGAAATTTTCACTCTCTAAAATGAATCCGTTTGTTTTCGTTAATAACGTTTTTTTCATATTTCCTTTCCTTCTTCCTGAAATTGAGGCATACTTCCTAGCCTCTGTAGCCGGCGGTATAGTTTCTGTAAACCTGGAGAACAAAAATAAACTCGAAATCGCAATGAACGATTCTCTAGTATTTTTGGTATTGTCCATAGTTTTGATTTTTGCTGCTGGTGCTATAGAAGCTTTTTTGATAGGATAATTTATTAGGAAGATAAATCAAGGAATAGTTACTGTTGAGTTCGTTGAATGAACAGTCTTATTACTAAAGCCTGTAGTTATTATTGTAAAATTGCCCACTGATATACCTAACGCAGTTTGTATATTTAATATAGAAATTGCTGAACCATTCAAAGGAACAATAACAGGACTCAATGAAAAAGAACAAACAGCTCCTGGAGGACAATTTGAATAGGAAAGATGGACTAAACCTGAAAAATTACTAATAGAACTAATCTTAATTGTAAATGAAGCTTTTTGATTAGAAGTCATAGAGTAATTAGGTATAGAAGTTAAAGAAAAGTCTTTAACGCAAGAAGAATTGTAAGCGCATCTGGATTCGATGTCACAACCTCTTGATTCACATTCTCTAACTAAACGCATCTGAAGATCGCATATACCACCACAACCCTGATTGATCCATGGAGTGCAAATGCATTCTTTAGGTTTTACAGTAAGATAGTAAGTTGCTACTTTTTTAGTGCTCCCACTAACCGCAAAAATATTTATTGGGTATGTACCTTCTGGTGTCAGTTTTGAAGCTTCGATTAAAAGTTCAGAAGTGTAAGTAGGTGTAGCATTTGTTATTGATAACCTGCAGATCACTTGTTTAGGGCAGTTTGAAACATATATTTCAACAGGCTCATCAATACTAGAATTTGAAAAAATAATCACTGCAGAATTTATAGAATCTTCCTGAAAAGCTGTTCCTTCAGTTGGTTCCAAATAAATATTATAATCAAAGGGCTTTAATATGATTTTAAAAATGTATTCTAGATAGAGCCAACCAACAAGAAGTATCGCTAAAACAATTAATAGTGCTATTATTTCAAAAAATGTCTTCTTTCTATTAAGGGTTAATTTGACGTTTAACTTCATAATTAATTTTTATGATGATTATATAATAAATGGACTGGTAGGATTAAGTTTTAAATCATAAATACCTAATAGCTAATTTTCTTAGCTTTTTTGCTTTATTCTCTATTTCTTTACTTTCAAATTTCTTTATTTCAATAATATTTACAATTTGCTTATATGCTTTAGGCATCTTTAGAATTTCAACAAATTGCTCTTTAATCCATTTATCAAAAGATATAGGATAGATTTTCTTTTTAATGAAAACCGCTTGCATAAATTCTTGATTTGCCTTGTAAAGCCTATCAAAAGCTTGAAAATATAACTTCCTATTTACATAAAAAGGAATGTGGTCTAAATTATTAAACAAATATTTTTTAACTTCTTTTAATCTCTTTTTTCTAAGCTTCTCAGAATAATATGGAATGTATTTTTTCTTTAATTTTTTGAAGTAATTATTCCTATCAAATAGAATAACAGAATAAATAAAAATGTTTCCTATTTCGAGTTCATAGTTATCAGGTCCAGAAGTCCAATCCCTTTCTTTTATTTCAATTTTACCATCAATAACACTAAAGTCTATATGTGAGTATCTTCCGACTTTTCTTAATTTCCTGAATTCTTTAACTTTTGCATAAAGCCTTTCAAATTTTCTATTAACATCTTTTGCCATTCTCCTTTTTTTAACAATAATATAAATATCCAAACAAGAATCTCTGGTAGCTTTTCCTCTCGCGCAAGAACAAGTTAAGAGTATGCTCATAACTCTTTTATCTTTTTTAAAAATCTCTACAATTTTCTTGGATGCATTTTCATGTTCTATAGCAGGATAATAGTCAATATTATTCATATTCTCATCACTTCTTAGAATTTAAAAATCAGAACTTAAATACCTGTAGTTTTAAAGAAGTGGACTGGGCGGGATTCGAACCCGTAACCTCATATGGCCAAAAGGTTTCCACATTGGTTTAGATTGCCAAGGAAGCGATCTTCCGTTGATCTACCAGCCCATGAAAACAAGTGGGCCGGGCAAGATTTGAACTTGCGATTTATGGCCTTGAAATAAGGTTTCCACCTGTCCTAGTAGTCTTGTAAGGGTTCCGCGAAAAATTCTTGGCGTCATAGGCCACTAGACCACCGGCCCTAAGAAACATTAAAACTAATAACATATAAAAAACTAACTAAAATAATATTCTTATGAAGCTTTCAAGAAAATTCTATTCAAGAAATCCTAAGATAGTCGCCAAAGAATTGTTAGGTAAAACCCTAGTTCATAAAACAAAGGATGGAATCTGCAAAGGAAAGATAGTTGAAACAGAAGCTTATCTGGGAAAAAACGATCCGGGCTCTATAGGCTGTAGAAATATCAAAAAATTACCCAAAGTTTTACTAGGACCTCAAGGCCATGCCTTTGTTTATTTCACTTATGGAAACCATTGGATGTTTAATGTTATTGCAACTGAAAAAATAGGTTTTCCCGGAGCTGTTTTGATAAGAGCTTTGGAGCCTTTAGAAGGTATAGAATTAATGAAGAAGAGAAGAATGAAAGATGACATAAAAAATCTTACAAATGGTCCTGGTAAATTAACAAAAGCTTTTGGCATAGATAAAAGACATCATGAATTGGACATGACTAATGGTAATTTATTTATAGAAAATTCTTCTGGAGATTTTAAAATTGTTAGAACGACTAGAATTGGTCTTTCAGCAGGTGAAGAACTTCCATTAAGATTTTATATAAAGGATAATGAATTTGTTTCTAAAAAAAGGGGTAATGGGCGGGGAGAGATTTGAATTCGAGGACCTCTATCCCTGAAAGGTCTCTCTCGACCACCAGTTTTTACAGAACGCAGTCAGGAAAAATGACTAACGTCATTTTATAAGACTGGCGCTCCACCAGGCTGAGCTACCCGCCCATTATGAATTTATTTATCACTAAACCAATTTAAAAATATGCTAAACTTAAACATAGAGGTTCAAACCTTCCTGGAAAAAAGCGATTATGTTACTTGCGAATATAAGGGCTGTTTTGACATAGCAGCCAAAAAAGATGTTCTTTTACTCTTAAAAATCTTGTTAAATATTGATGGTTTTCAAAAAGAGCAGGCAAAAAACCTGAAGATAATATCTAACAATCTAGACGCTCATCCATTCTTAATAGGAGCACAAACTAACAGAGAAAAATTACGCAGAGGAATAGTTTACGAAAGATTTGAAACTCCTACAATCTCTCTGGAAACGTTTGAGGATCTGATAGTTAATTCGATATTTCCTAGGATATACAGGGATAGGGGCGGATTATATGTTGAAATCGATTCGACATTGCTTAGAGAGATAAGGAAAAAGAAGAATCTGACACAACTAGAGTTAGCAGAAGCTGTTGGAATAAATAAGAAAGTGATTTATGAACACGAGAAAAAACAATTAAGAATGCTACTAGAAATAGCTGAAAGTTTGGAAAAAATACTTGATCATAAATTCATAAAATCAATAGATGTTTTTAAGAAATATGATGATCATGGCTATCCTAAGGATTATATTGAGAGAGATGTTAGAAAAGACTTGGAGAAGTTAGGTTTCAGAACTGATTTTGTAAAGCAGGCTCCTTTAGATGTCTTTGTTAAAGAGAAATCTCTGGTTCTATCTGATATAGAAATCAATAAGAGAAAGATGAAGAAGCATGCCGCAAGTCTGAAAGATTTTATAAACGTAGTAAAAAAACCTGCTATTATTATTTCTGATGGATCAAAAGATGAGGAAATATTAGGTATACCTGTGATTGAAAGAAAGAAGTTAGAAGATATGGATAAAAGAGAACTTATTAAAAAAGCTCAGAAAGCAATATAACCGTGTCATTCAAATTATTTGTATGCCGTTGCCAACTGGCATGTTCATCTTGCCTTCAGCATCACCATTTTTCTGGAGCTTACCGATGATTTTATTATTGTTATGCGAGCTGACAGCAGATTTTCTAGGCAAGCAGTGGACCTTGCGTAAGGGATCTATACTCTTCAGTGCATCTCTGTCTATGTATGTTATTGGAAATGCTTTTTGGCTTTATGCTGTCTTAAGTGGAGTAGGCTTGTCAAGAGGAATAACTATTTTTGCAGTCGGTCAAGAAATAAGTGCTGTTTTAATGGGGATTTTATATTTCAAAGAAAAGATGAGCAGTAAACAGAAGGTTGGAATAATGCTTGGAATGTTTACTATAGCAATAATGGGTGGAGCTTAATGAAATGGTCTGTTCCATTTATTTTTTTAATGGTTTTTGAGACTCTGGGAAATTATTTCGCTGGCCTGTTTGGCACCTTACAAAATATATTTATAGCAATTTTCTCTCTAGTTATATACGGTGTAGCAAATTATTTCTGGCTGCAAGCTTTGAAGGATGGTAGTGGATTAGCCAGAGGAACTGTTTATTTTGGGGTCGCTGTTATCACTTTTACAGCACTGATAGGATTTGCATTTTATGAAGAAGGAATAACATTTGTTAACGTTATTGGAATACTAACTGGAACAGCATCTTTATTTTTGTTATCAGATAATATTAAACGTTAGATTTAACTATTTCTAGAGTCACATAATCTAGGTGTTTTAATGGGATTAATTAAAGAATTTATAGACTTTGTGAAGAAACAAAATATTGTGGCAGTTGCAATAGGTTTGATAATAGGATTTGCAGCCAAAACTTTGATAGATGCATTGGTATCAGACTTGATAGCTCCAATATACCAACCTTACCTGGGGTTTGGCACCGACGGTTCAGTAACAATAGGTCTTTCAGTTTTTAAGATTGGACATTTTCTAGACGCATTTGTCAGTTTCATAGTTATACTAATTGTCGTCTTCATAATAGCCAAGAAAATGGGTAAGTCATTATAGTTGTTTATTTTTTGCTTTTTCTATTGTTATTAGTCAAGTTTAAATATACTTACATACACATATTTTTTATCCTATTGTTTATGAGGTGATAAAATGAGTAACGGACAAAATCAATTAACTGGACAACCAATATTGGTTCTTCCTGAAGGTACGTTTAGGACGTTAGGAAAAGGAGCTCAATTTACAAACATAGCAGCAGCAAAAGCTGTTGCAGACGCAGTGAGAACCACATTAGGTCCTAAAGGAATGGACAAAATGTTAGTTGACAGCTTAGGCGATATTGTAATAACAAATGATGGTGTAACCATCTTAGAAGAGATGCAGATAGAACACCCTGCAGCAAAAATGCTTGTGGAGGTTGCAAAGACACAGAATGAAGAGGTTGGAGACGGAACAACAACTGCAGCTGTTCTGGCAGGCGAGTTGTTAAAGAAAGCAGAAGGTTTATTGGAACAAAATATACATCCAACAGTTATAACAAAGGGTTATAAAATTTCAAAAGAAAAAGCACTGGAAATTCTAGAAGAGATTTCTGAAAAAATAGACTCTGAAGACGTAGAGGATTTGATTAAAATAGCGATTACATCAATGTCTGGAAAGAGTGCAGAAAGAGCATCACCACACTTGGCAAAATTAGTTGTAGAGGCAGTGAGAACTGTTATGGATGGTAAAGAAATTGATAAAGAGAACATCAAGCTTGAAAAGAAACATGGTGGTGGAGCTGAAGATACAGAGTTGATAAAGGGTGTGATAATTGATAAAGAAATCGTTCATCCTTCAATGCCTAAAAAATTAAAATACGCAAAAATAGCTTTACTAGATGCTTCGTTAGAGATTGAGAAAACAGAAACAGAGGCACAGATACAGATAACATCACCGGACCAATTGCAAGGATTCTTAGAACAAGAAGAAAAGATACTAAAAGAAATGGTAGATAAAGTCACTCTGTCTGGTTGTAATGTTTTATTCTGCCAGAAAGGTGTGGACGATGTTTCACAGCATTATCTTGCTAAGAAAGGAATTTTGACAGCAAGAAGAGTGAAGAAGTCTGATATGGAAAAACTAGCAAGAGCAACAGGAGGAAAAATAATATCAAATATTTCAGATTTAACAGAAGATGACTTAGGTGAAGCAGGAATAGTTGAAGAAAAGAAAATTTCTGGGGAACAAATGATATTTGTTAAAGAATGTAAGAACCCGAAAGCAGTTTCATTGTTGATAAGAGGTGGAACAGAGCATGTTGTTGACGAAATCGAGAGATCAATAGAAGATGCTATCGGAGCAGTTAGTTCAGCTTTAGAGGTTGGTAAAATAGTTGCTGGTGGTGGAGCACCAGAAGAAGAGGTTTCAAAAGAATTGAGAAAGTTTGCACAGAGTTTTTCCGGAAGAGAACAACTAGCAATTCTAGCTTTTGCAGAAGCAATGGAAATAATACCGAGAACATTAGCTGAGAATGCAGGCTTGGATCCTATAGATATATTAGTTAACTTAAGATCTGCACACGAAGATGGCAAGAAAACTTACGGCGTAGATATATTTTCAGAGAACGTAGGTGATATGAAATCAAAAGGTGTTATCGAACCTTTGAAAATAAAAACACAAGCAATAAAATCTGCTTCTGAAGCTGCTGAAATGATATTAAGAATTGATGACATCATATCAGCAGGTAAGTTAGAGAAAGGTGGAGCACCTTCAATGCCACAAGGCATGCCTGGTATGGGAGAAGAATACTAATCTCCCTTTCTTTGTTTTTTCTATATAAGTTTTATATACTGGTTTTGCTACTATTTTAGTTAGGAGGTTTTATGATATGAAAGGATTGTCAACAATATTGGCAATGATTTTAATCGTTATAATAGTCGTAGCATTGATTGGATTGACTTATACGTTTGCAGCTAATCTATTTTCAACAACTACAGAAACAGCAACTAGCAGTGTAACAACAACAACCAAAAATATGGATAAAACAGTACAAATTATAGGCGTACCAACATGTGGAGTAATAGCAGGACAAGGTATTACTACTACATTTACAATAAAACACGGTGGAGCTACTTTTGCAATAAATACTGAAAGAAAACCTGAACTAACAGTAATGTTTGGTTCAACAGTTTTGCCTAATGCAAACGTAACCCTTAGTGCAGGCGCTGGTGTCGGTTGTATAAATTGTATTGGTAATGTTACTATCAACCCTCAAGAAATGAAAACATTCAATTTAACATATGGTAACAGTAGTGCATTGATAACAGCAACACAGAAACTTTATATAGTGTCTCCAGCAGGAGAAATTAGCGAAACTTTAACTTGCGCGACTTGATATAGAGATTCATCACTGAATAAAATTTATATATAAGCTACAGCAAATGTATAGAATATGACAGAAGAAGACGTGAGTTACGAAATTATACCGATAACTCCAATCAGAAAACTAGAAGAGAGAATAGATAAGATAGAGACAAGTGGATCAACGCCACAGCTACAGAGCTTGATAAATCAGATAATAGAATTGATAAGAAGTAATCAGAAGATTGTAAACGATGTTATTCAAGCAAACACAGAGCTGAGAAACGAACTCTCAAAGATACCATTTAAAATAGACGAGTTATTAACCAGTATGAATAGTTTTCTTTCTTTGATAGAGGCTGCTGGAAGAGAAGAGGTAGCACCTCAACCTGCTGTCCAGCAGATCAGTCCTGACGTTTTCAAGCCTATGATTGAAGAGCTAAAGAAAATAACTGATCAGAATCAGAGACTAGTTGATGCTAATCAGGCTGTTCTTGAAGAAATAGACAAGGTTAACAAGAGGATGAAAGGAACAGGCACACCTATTTCAACCTTATTGTCCACCTATCCTTTAAGAAAAGATGTTAAAGTTGGACAGCAATGAAAGGAGTAAGCACAATAATTGCAGTGATTTTGATATTAATGATAGTTGTTTCTTTGGCTGCCTTAACTTTTACATGGTTTACAGGTATCATTGATATTTTAACTAATACCGCTTCTAGCGCAAGTTCGCAAGCCACATGCTCAATGGCAATGAAAATTGATATAGAAAATGCAAGATATTTTAGTGGTAATTCAGTTAATTCTACAGTAAGAAATACAGGAACTATAGATGTTGATATATCAAAATTAGCGTTTTACATAGACGGTGTCCCTTCTTATTTTATCCCTAACACCGGAAAGCTGTCACCAGCTTCTATAGGAAATTTTAACGTAACAAACATAACACCAGCATGCCCAAATAAAGTAATAAAAGTTACTAATGAATGTGGCGGAGAAGACTATAGAACTATTAGTTGCTGACGTATCAAAAGATTAGTATAATTAATAAGATAAGTCAATTTTATATCATGAAAGCACAGACAGAACTATTAATCTTTATACTCATGTTTCTTTTAAGCATCAGCATATTCGTAATATCTGTTACATGGAGTAGGGATGTTTTCCAGCAAAACGTTGGTATGACAGAGGTTTCTCTAGCTGAAAAATTCATGAAAGGACTTGACTATAACATAAAAAGTATAATAGAATACGGAGGTTTCAAAGATATTGATTATAATATAGATGGACCAATATCACTAATAGACAACAAAACAATTGAAGTAAGAACTGTTGTTCCTTCTGTTATTTCAGTATCAAAGGAATGGAATACTATATCCTCTGAAAAATCATACATAAGAGAAATGTTGGATGGCGATGTATTTAGAATTCAATTAAATTATCCTGATAGCGATTATAAAATCATTCTTTTTACCGACGGACCTTCTCTAGCAAGACCAGAAAGAGTTAGAATTGAGAAAAATTCCACATATGTTGATAATGACTTGACAACAATTAAAATAAGAATAACTTTCATATAATATTCTTTATGAAAGGACAGTACTCAACAGTAGAATATATAATATTTTTCATAATCGGGATCATACTTATAATATCCATTTATTTTATTTTCTCAAACATTAATGATGTAGCTGAGATGAACACGTTAAAATCACAACTAAAGGCTGTAGGCGAAATGATAAGAGGAAGTATTATAAATATAGTGGAAGCTTCATCTTCAACAGATAGCGACATAGATTATAATTTATCTATACCACCAAAACTATCAAATTGCATTTATACAATAAAGGGTTATAATACCTTGGATTTGAATTGCACTTATGACACTAGAATCGGAGTTATTTTGAGCTTATATAATCTTAATATTACGACAGAAAATATAATATATAGCACAAAAGGCTATGTTGAAATAATTGCGTCAAATGAAACGGTTGAATTAAAATGATGCCAGTCAGAATGAAGAGTGTAAAGCCAATAAGAAACTTAAGACTTAGAAATATTTTTAGAAAAGCTGTAAGAGGATGTAGAATACTTGATGCTGCCGGTATGTTGAACTTTAGAGGTAGAGGCGGATATGGCGGAATGGGGGGCGGCTTTATCTATCCACAGCCTTTTCCATATCCTTATCCCTACCCTGTAGGAGGCCTGGAGCTCAAGGGAGAAATAAAAGCCCCTCCAATACTGATCGGTGAGATAAAGGCTGAAAGGCTTGTCATTGAAGAAGAAGAAAACAAAGGAGTGCCAATAATAACCCGTCCTGGCGAACTTGTTGGTAGCTTAAAAGGTCCTGATTTTAATTTAAAAGAAATAGATATTTCTTATGATTTGATAAAATCCGAACAAAAAGTTTTTGCTTCGGTAAACATCAAATGGTCTGATCCTGACTCTTCTTTGATTTATCATCTTATAGAACCTAGATTAGAATCCGAAGAAAGAACCTTACTTAATCAGATAAAAACTATTTTTATAGAAAAATTAGACATTGATTTTACAGCACTAAGAAAAGAAGAGGCTAGAGGTTATTTATTAAGTAAATTTGAGGATATGATTAAAACAATATCTCCTGAAATGCCCGAAGAAAAAAAGAAAGATTTCCTTTATTACATAGAAAGAGATTTCATTGGTCTAGGAAAAATAAATCCTTTAATGAAAGATCCTAACTTGGAAGACATATCTTGTGATGGAGTAGGCATTCCACTATACATTTATCATAGAAATCCCTTGATAGGAAGTGTTAAAACTAACATATATTTCGAGACGCCTGACGAACTCGATGTTTTTGTTAACAAGCTAGCTCAGAGGTGTGGAAAGAGTATTTCTGTTGCAACACCTCTTTTAGGAGGAACCTTACCAGATGGCTCTAGAATGCAAGCAACTTTAGGAACTGATATAGCAAGAAAGGGAAGTAATTTTACTATTAGAAAATTCAGTGAGACTCCGCTAACACCTGTGAATTTGTTACAGCTAAAAACAATAGATCCTAAGATTGCTGCATATTTATGGTTAGCCGTAGAGTATGGTAGAAGTATTCTTATTACAGGAGGGGTTGCAACTGGAAAAACCACACTATTGAATGCAATGTCGTTATTCATAAAACCAGAACTAAAAATAGTTTCTATAGAAGATACAGCTGAACTGGTTCTACCGCATCCGCATTGGGTTCCTGGCGTTGCAAGACTGCCAATGTCAGAAATAGAAGGAAAAAAAGTAGGAGAAGTGGACCTTTTCGATTTATTGAGGGAATCCCTAAGACAGAGACCAGATTATCTTATAGTAGGAGAAGTCAGAGGCAGAGAAGCCTACGTCTTATTCCAGCAAATAGCTACTGGTCACAGCTCTTTATCAACTATTCACGCAGACTCTATGGAAAGATTAGTAGATAGACTAACAACGCCACCCATAAGTCTTCCGGCAAGTCTCATAGAAGCTTTAGATATAATAGTATTTGTCGTTAGAATAAAATACGGACAGACGTATGTTAGAAGGATCAGAAACATTTATGAGATATATGGTTTTGACAGGAAAAATGACTTCCCTCTTGTAAATGAAGTCTTCAAATGGGAACCTAAAAAAGATGTCTACGAGGCAGTTAACCCTTCTATTGTATTAAAAAGAATTTCTCAACAATATGGAATGAATGAACAGATTTTGCAAAGGGAAATACTTAACAGAGTAAAGGTCTTAGAGTGGATGGATGAAAAAAATATAACAGATTATAGAGATGTAGCAAAGATTGCAAAGCTTTATTATACAAGATCTGAAGAATTATTAGAAGCTATATCTTAGATGATTCTATGAATACTTGGAAAACGCTTAGAGACCTGTCTTTTAAGTTTTTCAAACATAGTTTGGATTCTTCGGTTAATTTGTTTGAGAGTATAAAACCTGACCTGTTAAAAGCAAATATAGATCTGAGTTTGTTAGAATACGTTTACGTCATGTTCTTTTCAATGTTGCTGTTCTTTATAGTAGAATTTCCTTTAGTTACTATAATAACAAGTATAGTCTTAAAAGATATCCTTTTGGCTGTTTTATTTTCATTTACCCTGAACATTGTGATCGTCCTGATTGTTTTCTTTATTTTTTATACATACCCTAGTTTAATTGCAGGAAAAAGAAAAAAAGATATAGATTCTGCTTTACCTTTCGCATCAACGTACATGGCAGCAGTAGCAAATTCAGGTGCACCTCCAATAACAATGTTTGGAGTTATTTCACAATTCAAAGAATATGGAGAAGTTTCGAAAGAGGCTGAAAAAATTTACAGAGATGTAAAAGTGTTTGGTATGGATTTGACAGGAGCGCTAAGAAAGACAGCCAACAGAACACCGTCAGAAGAATTAAAGGAATTGTTGTGGGGACTAGACAATGTTTTAACAACTGGTGGTAATTTAAGCGATTTTTTACACGAGAAATCCAGACTCTTTATAGCGGATTATGGAAGGAAGCTACAAGAATACTCTAGAACTTTGTCAGTTCTAATAGAGATTTATTTGACTCTAGTTTTAGTTGGTTCTATATTTTTCATAATAATCACAGCATTGATGTCAATAATAGGTGGAGGAGGGGGTATGGGAGGTTATCTATCTTTCATACAATTTTTAGTGATTTTCATAGTGTTACCATTTATGTCGCTAGGTTTCATAGTATTATTAAAGGCAGTATCACCATCAGCGTGATAAATATGGAAATAAAATTTAACATAAAATATGCACCATTGATAGTAGCAGCAATTTTAATCGTTACAAGCCTATTTTTTTATACAAACATCAGTATAATGGGAAATCTGATCCTGCTAGCAACAGTAATAGGAGCTATACCTTACGCTTTTCTTTCGTATTTCGATTATAAGAGGATAAGAACAATGGAAGACCAGATGCCTTTATTTTTACTGGACCTTTCTGAAGCTCAGAAGATAGGAATGACCCTTCCAGATGCTCTGAAACAAGTTTCAAAAACCGACTATGGAAGATTAACAGAAGAAATCAAAAAAATTGATTATCAACTTTCGTGGGGCATACCAACACAGGAAGCACTAGATAATTTTGCACAGAGAATGAAAAAATCAAAATTAATAGGAAGGGTTATAAGAATCATAAACGAGGCTTACAACTCTGGAGGGGATATTGCTAGAACAATGGAAGCTACAGCTTCGGACATAACTGCAATAAAAGAGGCTGAGAAGGAAAGAAAATCAATAACCAATGAACACATGCTGATAATGTATGCCATTTATTACATATTCGTTGGGATAGTTATTGGCATATCTCAAACTCTGATACCCTTAATGAACCTGAATGTTAATACAGGCTTTAAAGGAACAACTCCAATAATAGCATTTACAGATCCGTGTGAAAGCTGTAGTGGTGGCATATATTGTATAAATTGTTCGATATTTTCAATTGTTTGTAAGATGTTCGCAATCGAAAAATCTTGTTATTACTATGCACTATTTCTTCTGATGGCAGTTATTCAGGGTATATTTTCTGGTTTGGTTGCAGGTCAAATAGGAGAAGGTTCTGTGGTTGCTGGATTTAAACATAGTTTGATAATGACATTATCCGGTTTTGGAATATTGCTCTTCCTAATAAAAATTGGGATGGTATGATGCACGGACAGACAAGGATAGAATTTATTTTTAGTGTTGTAATATTTATGGTAGTTGTAATTTACATTATAAACCAAATAAACTACAAGCTCTCTAGTTTTGTCTCAGACTATGAAATTGACAGCATGAAAGCAAGAGCTTTGGTTATAATCAAGTTTCTAGTAGAAACAGGTGACATAGAAAAACACTACACTGTTCCAGTTCCTGTAGATGTTGTTATGGTAAATGATGTATCGGGGAGTATGGATGGAGCGGCATCAGGCTGGGGAGGAGACTGTAAACTCAATTGCAATACCTTCGGTAGTCATGTCTGCAGTTGTAGTTCTGGTTGTCCTGATAAGTGTGCTGATTGTGACGGTGATGGTTGGTATGCAGATGCAGGAGAATCTCCTTGCGCAATAAATGATGCAAAGGATGCTATGAGCACTTTTCTTGATCTACTAAATACAACAGAAGACCAAGCTGGAGTAGTAATATTTAATCAGACTGCCCGTGTTCATCAAAATTTGTCAACTGATCTAGAAACAGTCAAAAATTCTATAAACAGTATTCATGCCAACACACACGCTAATACACAAATAGAGTACGGTTTAAGGAATGCAACCAAGGAACTAGAGACTAGAGGTAGAAATATCGATGGAAGATGGATTGAAATTTTATTAACTGATGGAAGAGACGATCCATGTTGTACAAATCCTGAAAGCGCTGCACGCGATGCTGTAACCAAAAATATAACAATTTATACTATCGGTTTAGGTGAACCAAACTATCCGTTAAATGAAACTTTGTTAAAAAATGTTGCAAACATAACCGGTGGAAAATATTACAATGCGCCAACAGGTAACGATCTCATAAACATATATCAACAAATAGCTTATGAAATAAAAACTGAGAAAATAATAGTTGGCCTCATAACAAAACAGCCTTATAATGTTTCACAGCAAAAGATTGATGAACTAAATCAAGACTGTGATCGTTTGAACGCCTTTGACATTAAAACTTACAGATTAAAAATTTACAATTCCACAGACCTACTTTTATTTTGTGGTTTTGATTCATTAAAACCGCCTGTAGTATCTGTTTCAAAAATTGTTTTGATTGAAAATAATTTAGGGAATATAACATTAGATTTGTGGTAAAATGAAAGGTTTTGTTTATTTATTAGAAATATCAATTGCTCTAATCTTGATTATAATAGCCTTAGGAGCTATATCAAGTTCTAAAGTAAAGGAAAGCTGGGAAAGGCCTGACTTGATAGGTACGGGAGATAATATAATAAAAATCATTAGAAATGAGGATGTAAATGAAATATTGAATGGAAATGTGAATATTATAGAAAGTATAAAACCTGGCAACATGGACTATGGAATAAAAGTGACGGGGATTCCTAAAAGAAACATATCTATTGGTTGCAATTTAGGTTATTATGATTATGTAAAGAGTTTACTGACTCCTGTTTATTTAAATGGTCGATGGATCAATTTTACGGTTGAACAGTTTGATATAAGCTCAAAGAAATATATACCTTCTTACTATGATGCGGTTGTTTTTGTTAATTTTACTGATTATACTAATATGAAATCTAACTTTACAGACTATTTGAGTAAGGGTGGAGTTGTCATAGGAATAAATGGGACTTATAGTAACAATAATGCAGATTTCAATGAAATCTTTGGATTGAATGCCACACCCTCATACAGTGGCAATTTTTATTTCAATCAATATAATTCTAAGGACGATGAAATTGAAAAATATTTTTATGGAATAGATTTTGACGTGAACACAAGCAATACAATAGGAGTTAATAGATGGGGTAACTGGAACATTTGGGAGGTTTCAAGAAAAGTAAACATTACACCAACTGATTCGGTTGACGTCGAAAACAAAACAACTGATGAAGGTTTTATACAAAGCGTTTACGAAGGTGGAAACTTCAGTTTAAAGGGTCCTGACAACAATTTCTATTTATTTAAAGTCAAAAAAATATTTTGGGATAGAAATTTAACAATACTGCAGCCTATGAACTATTCTTTTATTTTTAAGAATATTTCCGAGACAAATGACGTAACAGGTAAAGTAAGGATAGTGGCAGTTTACAATAATCAAACAATAATGGCTTCGAACAACAAATCAATATGGATCTCAGATTTTAGTATGAGCGATGAATATAGAACATTGGTAAGAGCAGCCATAATGTCAAGAGTAAAGGAATGGTATGTTAAAGAACCTGACCTAACTAAAGAACATGTATTAATATCTTTATTTTACCCACTTTGTTGTGACATACCAGAAATAGCTGGACTAACGTTTTATCTGTGGTATAAGATATGAAATTCTGCTTTTTGTGCGGTAAAAAAACTGAAAAACTGTTCAAGGGATACTGTGAAGAATGTTACAATAAGAAGTTTCAATTGATTGATGTCCCTGAAGAGATCGTCGTGAATATCTGTAGCAAATGTAGGAAAATAAAGGAAAAGAACAGTTGGAAGGATATAGAAATTGATAAAATTTTAAGGGATAAGATAAAGATCCTTGGCAAAAATGTTAGAATAAGAATAGAAAAGAATGACATTATGAAGGTGCATGCTAAAGGTTTTTTAGAAGGATCTAAGACCCCAAAAGAAGAAGTTCACGAGGTAGAAATAAAATTTAGGAAAGAGACCTGTACTGACTGTTCTAGGAAATATGGAAGATATTACGAGTCTGTAGTGCAGGTAAGAGGGAATTTAACTGACGAAGATGTTGACTTGATAGATAATATTGTTTTGTCAAAGAACGGTTTCTATAGAATCGAAGATGTTAAAGGTGGCTATAATTTTTTGTTAAGCAGCAGGGCATTATCCAGGCAAATCGCAGAGTTGTTAAAGAGGAGGTACAAAACTGAGATAAAAAAGAGCTTTGAACTTGTTACAAAGCAGGAAGGTATAGATATTTATAGGAATATTATCTTAGTAAGAATAATAAGTGATTGAATGAGAGAGGAAGCAAGTGAAGAAGAGGTTATAAGAGTAAGGATGCCTGAAAGGGGCGAAACTATATGTATAGTGACTTCTATGCTAGGTGGCGGTAGGTTAGAAGCCAAATGCGAGGACGGATTTACGAGAATCTGCAGAATTCCAGGTAAAATCAAGAAAAGAATATGGATAAAGCCTGGAAACCTGGTTCTAATCAAACCTTGGGACATTCAGAAAGAGGAAAGAGGAGATGTTGTCTGGCTGTATAGCAAGGCTCAAGAGTTTTGGCTCAAAAGAAAAGGTTTTCTCAAAAGCATCTCTACAGAGCTCTAAAATTGTTCTGTTATCGTTTAATGTACACTAAAAGGAAAAAACATTGTCAAAAAAATTTTTATTTTCTAGTAATAGATTATCTCTTTTTGTAAATTAAGTTACATTTTTATATTAATCAAGTTATAATAAACATAAGTAACCTTAGGTGAGAGAAAATGCCCAAGATAGTTTACGAGTATCCGGACGAGGAAAGACTGGAGGTTTTAGTTCTTGCTAATTCTCCTTGCACACCTAGCGAGTTACTTGAGATAGAAAAGATACCAGTAAAGCCTAACACTCTAGAAACCTTAAAGAAAAAGCTGGACTGGCTTTGCAATCAGGGTAAGTTAAAGAGGAAGTCTGTTGGTCAGGGTCATGTCTATTGGCATAGTAGTATTGAAAACTACAAGAAAAAGACTTTGATGAAAGCTACTGAAGAATTGATCAAAACTGATGGAAAAATGGATGAATCATAGCTCTGCCTGGAAAAGAAAGCCGTAAACTTTAGAATGCTTTGAACCTCTTATTATCATTTTTATGGCTTCTCTTGCAATGTTCATTTGATCATATTTTCCTATTATACTTACAGTTTTACCGTATACTGAAACCGAACAGCCACTGAATTTCTCTATCATTTTTCTTGTTTTTCCTCTAGTTCCTATCAATCTAGATTTAATAATCTTTAATTTCTTGTCATTAAATTCTGTCATTTCTATTATCTCTAAGGATTCTTCTTCATTAAGCAATCTAAAAGCATTTTCTGGAGAGAAACCTCTTCCCATAGCTTTAATGATATTTTTAGCTTGGAATAAATCTAATCCGTCTCCTTCTACCATAACATTATTTTCTTCAAATGAAAGTTTGACCTTTATGGAATTCTCTAGCTTTTTTACTGCTTGTTTATCCTTTATAACGTTTATTCTGTCTTTAGGAACCATTACAACTTCGATTATAATATCACCCAATAGAAATTACTTGACACTAATTAATAATGTTGCATTTCCATAGTCAGCAAAACTTCCATAATGAGCATAACCAGAAACAACATAATCCGTATTATCTTCATATGATAGATTCTTAGGATGTGTTATTACACATCTTTTTCCACAACCATCAGCACATTCAACCAAAACAGACCTTATGCCTATTCTTGTTTCAAGTCTATAAAGAGGTCTTTTCTTTTTTATCTTGCCTAAAACAGTGAAATTACCTCTAAATTCTTTCCCATGTTGAGGACTTTTTCTGTCAATTCTTTCTACTTCTTCGTAAATCTTACTTAGGCAAGTTGTTCTTTGTGGTAGCGGGTTCTTTAACCAATTAAAAGTCATAAAAATAGAATTTAGAATAATTAATTTAAAGCTTTCTCTATGCTATTTTTTCCTCGGTTTTTTTAGCCAAATCTCTAATAAAATCATAGCTTATATTTGTTCCTTCTATTGTAACTACATCAGAAACATCCATCTTTGTGAAGCATATTGTGTATAAATTTTCCTTTAAATTTGTTCCATCAGAAACGACTGTTATGTTATATGCTATGCTAAAATCTCCTATGTGTGGATCGGGTAGTTCTGAAATAGATGATATTCTTTTGTTTGTTTTTTCATATAAGCTTCCAACTTTATAGTTTTCTTTAGCCGTGTCGAAGCTAAAGGTCATATTGATTGCACTGTTAACGATAGAATAAATGCTGATATAATTGTAGACATCAGTAAACTCAAAACTATCATTTTCTTTGTACTGGGAAGAATAATGGACGTAATAACCGTTTTTAAAACCTAATTCTCTCTCAACATTAGATGCTTCTTCCCTAGATCGTATGTTAGTTTCTGCTATTGTCCAGTTCTTATTTTTTGGTAAATCAGGAAGTTCTAAAGCCATTTTCTCAGGATCCTTCAAGGCGATTTTAGGTAGGCCACAGATTCTTGACTCCTGAGGTTTATTTGTAAAATCATTGCAATTGTTATTGTCTAAACAGGTCCTGTTCTGTAAACCTATGTCTGATCCTGTTCTAAAGCAATCAGACCAAACTGTACAATTCCAATCTGCTGTGCATCCTATAGAAAGGTTTTGGTTTGCTAGGAACTTTCCTGTTGGTCCCTGCTGCGTACAGCCTGCAATAACAACAATTGACAGGATAGACAAAAACAGTATTTTTCTCATGCTTAAAATATGTACAGTAAATGTTTAAAAGTTTTTTGAGACGAGTTATTTTAACCTATAAGGTCATTTACAAAATAGATTTTAACTGCAAGATTTTCTTTAGAGTTCTTAAGAAAATAGAGTTAGTGTTAGAATAACTTAACTTATATAAATATCGAAGTTAATTTCTATTAAAAGATAGTAACAATCTATAAAAATACCTAAATGTAAATAATCACCTTGTTGAATGATTTTTATGTCAAATGATAAATTTGTTGCAGAAGAACTCTCAAAAAACCTGAAAGAAATATCTGTAGCAGAATTCTTTGAAAAAAATAGACATTTGCTAGGGTATGAGAACAGCACTAAGGCAATGCTTACAGTTATTAAGGAACTAGTCGACAATAGTCTAGATGCTTGTGAAGAAGCAGGCATTTTGCCAACAGTTAGTATCTCGGTAAAACAAACAGCAGAAAGCAGATTCGTAATAAAGGCTGAAGACAATGGACCTGGGATAGTTGAAGAAAAGCTTCCACTTGCTTTCGGTAAATTATTATATGGTTCTAAATTCCACAGATTGAAGCAATCTAGAGGGGTTCAAGGTCTGGGAGTTCATGGCGCGATAATGTATTCACAATTAACAACTGGTAAACCAACAAAAATAACCTCAAGCATAGGAAACCATTCTATCAGCACTATAGAACTTATGATCGATGTTACAAAGAATGAGCCTCATATTATTTCCACAAAAAAAGAGAAGAACCCTGAAAAATGGCATGGAATTATAATTGAAATGGAAATTGAAGGAAGATATATAGAAAAAGGTCAATCAATATTAGAATATTTGAAAGAAACTGCAATAATGAATCCTTATGCAAAGGTATCTTACAATGGTCCTGGAGGAAAAATTACTTTTTCTCGTGCAGTTCATATTCTACCTAAACAGCCAAAAGAAATAAAACCTCATCCATATGGAGTAGAATTAGGAATTCTAATAAGAATGGCAAAGCAAACCAAAGCAAAAAATGTTGTTGGATTCTTGAAAACAGATTTTTCACGTGTAGGTAAGACATCTGCCTTGCAGATATGCAAGCTAGCTAACGTTAACTCGCACAGGAAACCGACTGATTTGACTCACGACGAACTAACAAAACTGCACAAAGCTATGCAGGAAGTGAAATTGGTATCTCCGCCAACTAATTGTCTATCGATTTTAGAAGAAGATGCATTGGTTAAAGGTCTGAAAAAAGAAATTCAGGCAGAACAATTCCTAGCAATATCCAGACCACCTATGGTTTATAGAGGTCGACCATTCGCAATAGAAATAGCTCTAGCTTACGGTGGGAATCTTAATCCTAATCAAGAAGCAGAACTCTTAAGATTTGCAAATAAGGTTCCTCTTATGTATCATCAGAGCGATTGCGCAATCACAGAAGCTGTTAAAGAGGTTGACTGGAAAAGATATGGCCTGCAGCAACCAGGAGGATCATTACCTGTTGGACCTTTGGTTATTTTGGTTCACTTCGCGTCTGTCTGGGTTCCGTTCACATCAGAAGGAAAGCAAGCAATAGCCTCGTATCCTGACATAATAAAGGAAATTAAACTAGCTTTGCAGGATGCTGGAAGAGTTTTAAAGAAATATATAGCTGGAAAAAGGAAGATTCATGAGATACAGATGAGAAAAAGTCTGTTTGAGAATTATATTCCTGAAGTTTCTGTAGCAATTTCAAAGATTTCCGATACACCTAAAGAAAAAATAATACAAGGCTTGGAAAAAATACTTAAAAAAGGTTTTAAAGAAATTATTATTGAGGAAGAAAACTTAGAAGGTGAAAAAGTAAATGAAAATGGAAACAAAGAAGAGCATTGAAAAGATGGGTAAGAAGCTTGTGAACGATATAAACAACCAGAAGAATCCATCTATGGACGTGCCGATAAGAAATCTTTCTAATGTTTTTTTTGATCAAAAATCTAAACTTATAACTCTAGGAACTAATGTTTCTAAGAGATATTTCTTTAATGTTGCGCACGTTAGGAAATTCGTGCAGACTGTTGAAGCTGCTGCAACGTCTAAGGAATTGTTGGATGTTGATAAACACTTGAGCTTAAGAGAAGTCTTCTATAGAATCAAGAGAACTATACCTAATACAAACATAAATGTTGTTGATGAACAGGATGAATCGAATAAGGCCATCGAAGACCTAGAGTTAATAACTAATTGTTCTAGAGAGCAGCTGCATATTAATGCTAATAAGATGGGTTCAGTTGCTGGAAAGGTTGTTATAAAGGATAAAGGAGATCTGGTTGACTGGTCTAAGCTGGGTTCTGGAGGTTGGTCAGTACCTTCGAATGTTGAAGAAATTGAATTCAAGAAGGTAAATGCAAAGTTTGTTATATATATGGAAAAGGCAGCAGAATGGGAAAGACTGCATGAAGATAGAGTTTGGGAAAAGTTAAATTGTATTATCATGTCATCTCAAGGACAGGCTACAAGAGGTGTGAGAAGATTATTGCAGAGATTACATACTGAACATAAATTACCTGTATATGTCCTGGTAGACTTGGATCCCTGGGGAATTTATATTTATTCTGTTTTGAAGTTCGGAAGCATTTCCCTAGCACATATAAGCGAGAGTCTGGCCATACCTGATGCAAGATTCTTAGGATTAACACCTTATGACATAGAAGAATTTGATCTGAAAAAGCATTTGATTAAATTCAAAGACGTTGATATTAAGAGATTAGATGATTTGAATGGGTATGATTGGTTCAAAGACAAGAAAGTATGGTTAGAATTCTTCAAGAAGATGAAGGATCTGAAAGGTAAGGTGGAACTAGCAGCCTTATCATCTAAAGGAATCTCATTTATTTCTGACACTTACATACCAACCAAAATCAAGAATAATGAATGGCTAGAATAATTTTAGTTGTTTTAATGGATAATTTCATTTTTTCAAAATAATTGAAATAATCGAGAATATTAACTGAAATATTAAAGTTTTGCTATAGAAAAGGACACTATAATTATATTGTTTTACTAGAATTTAAATTTTTTTATAGTGTAAAACAACAAAGGAAGTTTTATAAATTTTCAAAGAGATACTCTTGAAGGGTTCTATAACTTCTCCTCCCTAGGAGGATAAAAATGTTAGAAAAATTGGTAGAAACTAGGGAGAGACAAAAACTAGCGACTACGGATGAGTTAGAAGCAGTTGCAAGAGTTGAAGCAGCTTTATTGAAAGGGGCAAGAGATTTCTTCATAAAAGAAGGTTTCATAGAAGTAAACGCGCCTCATATAACCAAGGCCACGGGTTCGTGCGAGAACATAGACACATTATTCACATTGGATTATTTCGGAAATCAAGGCTATCTCAGCCAAACACAACAGTTATATCTTGAAGTAATGATACCAAAACTGAAAAAGGTATGGTGCGTGGGACCAAGTTTCAGGGCAGAACCTTCAGCAGATAACAGACATCTAACAGAATTTCCTTTAGTAGAAATAGAATTCGAAGGAAATTTTGAAGAATTGTTAACATATATAGAAGGAACTATATGCAGCATGGTGAAGGAAGTGTTGAAAGAGGAAAAAATACTCAAAAAAGTAGGAATAGATGTAGAGAGACTGAAGAAAGTCAAAGCGCCTTTCAAAAGAATAGAATACACTGAAGCAGTAGAGAAAGTTGGATTAGAATGGGGAAGCGATTTGAAGAGTGCGAACGAAAAAATGCTCGTAGAGACATACGGAAATCAACCATTATTCATAACACACTTTCCAAAGGCAATAAAGTTCTTTAACATGAGAGAGAATGACTTAAAACCTGAGATAGTGAACAGCGCAGATTTAATCTTACCTATGAGTGGAGAAGCGGTTGGAGCAGCAGAGAGAGAACATAGATATGATAAACTTGTAGAAAGATTAGAAGATTCAGAAATGATGAAGAAATTGAAAGTTAGAGGCGGAGGAATGAAGGATTTTCAGTGGTATCTGGATTGTGTAAAGGAGCATGAGATAAATTTGCATTCTGGATGCGGAATAGGCTTGAATAGAGTTACTCAGTTTGTCTTGGGAGCAGATGATATAAGAAAGTGCACAGTGTTTCCATTGAACTCAGAAACAATAATGTAAGATAAAAATCAGAAAAAAATGGATTTTGTTTAGAAATTTTTATTTTTAGAAAATATTTTTCAGAAAAGAAAATTTTATATATGAAAACAAGTTAATTTATTTAGGAACAAAACAAAATTTTGTTCTTTTTTAAGGAAAATGAGGTGCAGAAAATGGCTAAGAAAAAGAAAGCAAAGAGAAAATGATTTTAGTTATAGACCTGAGGTATCGATGAAGGTCGCTAATATTTTTATTTATTTTTCTTTTAACTTCATTCTAATTCTAGGCGATGATAAGATATTTAAAATGTTTTGATAGTATAATTCTTTATCAGGGACGATAGCTCAGTCCGGGAGAGCGCACGGCTGAAGACCGTGGTGTCGCGTGTTCAAATCACGCTCGTCCCACTTTTTCAATTTCAAAACACATAGCGGAATGATCGCTGAGTTTTTTTATTCTAGGTTCATGAATATAAAAGCAATCCTTTATTAACGGCAACAGATTCTTTGAAACAAAGATGTGATCAAATCTATACCCGTTACCTTTTCTTCCAAACCAAGAATACTCTCTCTCCTTGGGATGAAAGTGTCTGAATGCATCTACAAAACCATATTTACCAAAAACATTGTAAAAATACTCCCAATCCTTATATTCGCTGTATTGAGGGAAATGATCTGGTTCAAGAAGATTCATATCACCAAGAATAATCCAACTGTCAAATTTTAGATTCTCATTCTTCAAAAGCTCTTCGAACGCATCTAAGAATCTTTTTTTCTTTTCATCTCTCCAAACCGGCATGTAAACACCTGTTATTAGGACGTTGTTTCCCAGAAAATCACAAACCGCGCAGGATACTCTGTGAGATAGGTAGTTAACCGAGACTCTAGAAATTTCTTTCAAGTGATCCTTTATTGCTAAAATTACACCATAGTCTTCTCTAGGTTCTGTAATTATCGTTGTGTAGCCCAAGCTGCTAAGTCTGTCCCTTATGTATAAACAACCTTCAGAGAGCTTGACCTCAGTCAAGACTATCACGTCGAAATTATTTTTGTTCAACCACTCTGTTTGCTTGACAGCCCTTTGCAGAGAAGGGTTCCTGATATTCCAGTTTAAAAATCTAATAGAATCTGTATTCTTTATTCTATTTTTTATATGTCCATCAAGAAACATCTGTTTCTCATTCAAAGAAAGTTTTATCATATGATTATAATGTATGGAAATGATTTAAAAACTATTTTCTAAGAATTTCTATAGTCGTTTTTTCCCATGAATCTTCTAGGGGTTTTTTTATTTCAACTAACTTTTCATATTCTTTTAAAGAACCAGTAATTTCTTTATAAACTACTTCATCTTTTTCATCTGGTCTAACCCAAACACAATATTCCGAGGTATTCGTACCGAATGCTATTCCATATCTCCCACATATAGAATCAACAATGTTTGTTATTTCAGACCATTGTTTGTCAGAAGAAGAAAACTGTTTCATAATATGCTATGCAAACAAAAACTTAAATAATAGAATAATGATCATTTTTTTAACCTTTAAAAACTAAATTTAATTATGTTTCTTAGAATAGTTCCTGTAGGTGAATTTCCAAAGGATATTCTTGAAATAGTTAAGAATGAACTAGAAAGTTTAAACATAAAATGCAGGGTAATGTCCACGCTGAGGATGCCTCAGGAAGCATTTAACAACTGGAGAAAACAATACAATGCTGAAATAATCATGAATTCCCTCTCCAATTCTTCAGAAGTGAAATTTATTGATAAGAGTATTCCTACTTTGCTATTAACAGAAGCAGATATGTACTATGGTGGTTTGAACTTTGTCTTTGGTTTAGAAGATCCTAATAAAAGCTGTGCAATTGTCTCTCTGGCAAGATTAAAAACAGAATTCTATGATGAAAGACCTGATAAAAATTTATTAGAAGAGAGAGTTTTGAAAGAAATTATGCATGAAGTAGGACATTATATAGGTTTAGATCACTGTATCAACATCGGTTGCGTGATGAACTTTTCGCCTTCCGTCTACGATGTCGATAAAAAACAGAAAAGTTTTTGTGAGAGTTGCAAGATTAGATTGATGGCGAGAGGTATAAATTTTGGATAAGATGTAAAAAATAACAAGAATTTTTAAATAGGATAAACGTATAGTGTTTAATATGATAAAAGCAGAACTACAAGAAGACAGGGCAATAATTTATGAAAAGAATGTAGCTAATGAGATATTCGAAAGTGGATGGTTTGGAGATTTTCTAGAGAACAGATTAGAACTAGCCTTGGTAGAAGCTGCTTTTTTATCGGAAAGACAGAAAATAGAGATCATTAAAAACAAGAAAAAGATATCCTTCCAAGAATTCTATAAATATTGTCTAAAGATTGATCCTAGGTTTCAAATAAGATATGTTGTTTACAAAGATCTAAGAGAAAGAGGTTTGCCAGTTAGAACCGGCTTCAAATTCGGCTGTGATTTCAGAGTTTATGAAAGAGGAGTCAAGCCTATTAAAAAAGGTCCAAAAGCACCGCACGAACACACGAAATGGATAGTTTTTTGCGTTGCTGAAGACTATAGTTGCTCGTTCCAGGAACTTTCAAGAGCAGTTAGGTTAGCTCATAACATAAGAGCAAACATGCTCTGGGCGGTTATCGACAACGAGAATGATGTAACATTTTATCAAATTGCTTATATTAGTCCATAGGAGGTTTTTTAATGTTAGTAGAAGAGATAATGTCAAAAGATATTGTTTACGTTTCTCCTGAAGACAGCGTATCAAAACTTATTTCTTTGATAGAAAAACATTGTCTTCGTGAGATACTGGTAACAGATAATAAAAAATTAAAAGGAATCGTTTACTCCAAGGATATAGCAAAGAAAGGTATCATCGACCCTTCTAAAAACAAAGTAAACAATCTTATGAGATTTCCACCGCACACACTATCTCCTGACCAAGATGTTAATGAAGCTGCTAAATCAATTTTCAAGACAGGACTTAGAGCACTGCCTGTTGTTGAAAAAAACAAGGTCGTAGGAATAGTTTCTTTGCATGATATTGTAGATATGGCAACAAAAACGAAAAATTTCAGGCAAACAAATGCAGAATCTATAATGATCTTACCAGAGGTTACAACAGGAGATACAGATATAGGTGCTGCAAGAATGCTCATGAGGGAGAAGAATATATCAAGAATACCTATTGTGGATAAAAACCAGAAACTTAGTGGTATAATAACCATATTTGATCTGTTAAGAGCTGTTAAACCCAGAGAGAGAATGAGTTTCTATTCGATGGCGGCTGAAAAGGAAACGACAATGGGAATACCAATATCAACTGTGATGAACGATACACCAACAAAGGTTAGTAGAAAAACATCATTAAGCGAAATAGTAGGTTTAATGAGAAAGGATGAAACGGACGGAGTAATTGTTACAGAAAATGATTTTCCTGTTGGAATAATCACTGAAAAAGATTTGTTAGAAGTCTTCATATCTAGTCTAAAGCAACAAGGAATATATTATCAGATTATAGGCTTGGTAGATGAGGATGAGTTCATAGTTGCGACTGTCGACAGAATGATTAGAGATACGCTACAAAAGTTGTCTAAGATGTATAATATACAATCTTTCTTCTTGCATGTGAAAAGATATGATAAGACTGGAAAAATAAAATACTCGATAAGGACAAGATTGTTGACTGATAAAGGAATATTTGTGAGCAAATCACATGAGTGGGACTTGAGGAGTGCGGTTGACAGGTCTCTGGAGCACTTGCAACGTATAACTATCAAAAGGAAACAATTAAAAAACGATAAAAACAAAGAGATGTTAAGGTTTAAAAAACTGAATGAGTAATAATGTTTATTGGTGAATTAAATCCAAACCATCTGTGATCGCTGCAAAAAATCTGTCAAAAAAGTCGGAAGACTAACCAATGTCAAATGGAAGGGTATCAACCTAAAACTTTGTAAGGTTTGCAGAAGGAAGCTAAAGATTAGAGTCAGATAATTTCAACCATGTGTCTTCCCAGTTCTCGAATTCTTTCTCACTAATGCCAGTACCTAATTTATGCCTAGGTCTAGCAGTTTCTCCGTATTCTTTTTTCAAATAAAAGCCGAACAGCAAACCAAAGGCTAGACCGAATAGATGTGAAGCATACGCAATATTATCAGCAGGGCTGAAGAAGCCTAACAAATCACCTGCAGCCCATAGAAATACAGCTATTATCATAGGCAGAGGTATTCCAAGACCAATAAAAACAGTCATTCTAGGTCTTAGAATGGCTAGTGCTCCCATGATTCCGTATATTGCTCCTGAAGCTCCTATTGATGAATTATAAAATAAAAGACTTCCTATGCCTGCTATTACTCCTGAAATAAAAAATGTGATTAAAAACTTCTTTCCTCCAATCACTTTCTCTAATATTGAACCAAACATAGCCAGAGCAAACATGTTGAAGAACAAATGGTCAATGCCGCCATGAAGAAATATATATGTTATAATAATCCAAGGTTTTGAAAAGAATTCTGAACTTGTTAAAGCAAAGTCATCTGTTAATGAAGGTATAATACTCTGAAATATCCATACGACTACACATATTACAACTAATTGTATTGCAAACCATTTGTATTTCATACTAGCTACCTGTGGAAGTGTAATTCTTTATTCCGTATCTCCATGCTATGTAAGATATGAAAAACATTATAAGACCTACCACAGGCGTTAGATAAGCTGAGAACTTCCAAACTCCTTTGCCTAGAAAGGTTTGAGCTGGATAATAGTTGATGAAACCTAAAGGTAGGACGAATGTTAGAATAAAAATTATTATAGGATTGTATATATCCAATGGAAAATCTATGAATCTCATTAGAGGCCATAAAATCTCTGATAGCATTCTTGACCTGATTATCCAGAAAGTCGCTGTTGACATTAGAATATTGATAGATAGGATTATCAGTACGGCACCAAAAATGGTCAAGATAATCAAAATTATGTTTTGAAAGGTCCAGCTTATTGCAAGCATGTTTGAAGCATAACCTAAAATCATAGTGCCTGCTATCAAATCTCCAAGACCATCGTCATCTATGTTGCCTAGGATTAAAGCTAGCATAGGATTGAACGGTCTAAGGAGTAAAAAATCGAATTCGCCATTTCTTATGTAACGTTCTATCCTGTGAGGAGAGATGCCGCTAAGGAACGTGTGCCATATGCCAAAAGAAAGATAAGAGATTCCCAAAAGAAAAAGCAATTGGTTGAATGTCCAGCCATTGAGGGATGGAACCTGTTGGAACACCACCCAAAAGAATAATACTGATATCACGTTCGTCAAGAAGATTGCAGTTATACCTACAAAAAAGTCTATTCTATATTCCATCCATCTTTTCACATTCATTTTAACTAGTTGTTTCCATATTTGAAACATCTAACCACCTTGAACTACTATCTTTTTCTCAGCACGCTTCCAAGCAACGTATGACAACGAACCCAAAACAAGTATCCAAAAAATCTGCTGAATAAAGGAGTAGAAAATATCTATCCCAACTATCTTTCCTATGTATATCAAAAGTGGGATGTTGAAGATTGCTTGGAAAGGTAATAAGTTAGCTATATTGATAAACCACTGAGGGAAAAGAACAAGTGGAATAACAGCTCCTGACATGATATCCGTTACGATTTGTTTTGATAGCTTTATTCCCCAAATGCTGCCTACTGAAAAGAATGCCCACATGCCTGTTAAGAATGCCAAAAAATAATTAACGAAATAAGCCAGAAATACGCTTATCAGGAAGAATACAACATTTAATGGCAATGAGATCTTGATCAGTAAGATTGATACTAAAAAAATCGGTATCACGTTTGTTATTATATGGAATACTGTGTTGCTGAAACCTTTGAATAAACGAAACAACGGGTAACTGACAGGCTTTGTTAAGAAAACACTTATTCCTCCTGTTCTGACATCTGATTCCATCTCATACTCTATATCCGTGTATGTCAACGGTCTTAAGCAAGAAGATATTATCAGATAAGTTATCATGAGGGATATCGTGAATCCTCCTATGACCTGCAATCCCGAGGCAGCGAAAACAGCGTTCCAAGCAAACCATAGGACTAAAAGATTTAAGAAAGCTGCCAATAGTCCTGAGAAGAACTCTGCTCTGTAAACTATAGTTTCCTTTATACCTGTAAGAAATACGTTGAAATACTTCATATACCATCACGATATATTTTCCTGATAATGTCTTCTATGTCAGGCTCTTCGATTTTTATGTCATGTATGGGCCATTTTGAAAGTATTTTTTTGATGACATCTGACAGAGAAGCTGTTTTTGTATTGATCTCTAAGAAAATTCTGTTTCCTTCAATCTCTATTGTTTTAACGCCTTTGAATTTTAATTTCTTCCTGTCTATTGGATCTTGAAAATCGACGATAATAACCCTTTTTGTTCCGAATTTGTTCTTGATATCATCGATAGATCCGTCCAGTATCTTCTTTCCCTTATCAATGATTATAACTCTTTGACATAATTCTTCTATGTCTCCCATATCGTGAGTTGTTATTATTATGGTTACCTCCTTTTCTTTGTTTATCTTTGTTAAGAAGTCTCTAATCTGCTGTTTTGCTACGACATCCAAACCAATTGTTGGTTCGTCCAAGAAAAGAATTGGTGGATCATGAAGCAGGCTGGCTGCCAAATCACACCTTACCCTTTCACCAAGAGACAATTTTCTTACAGGATTTTTCAGATACTTGTCTATGTCAAGAATAGTTATGAATGTTTCCAAGTTTTCCTTGAACCTATCTTCCGGAATTTTATATAGATGTTTGATTAAATCATAAGAATCTTTTACTAACAAATCCCACCAGAGTTGTGTTCTCCAACCGAATACCACTCCTATGTTCTTTGCATTTTCCTTTCTTTTTTCATAAGGAATTATGTCCTTGACTTTTGCATAGCCAGATGTAGGTGTCAGAATTCCTGTCAAAATTTTTATCAGGGTCGATTTGCCAGCTCCGTTGGGTCCTATTATTCCAACGAATTCTCCTTTCTTGATTTCTATATTTATCTTGTCCAACGCTTTTAATTTTTTATAGTTTCTGCTAAACAAATCCTTTACAATAGACTCTCTTTTCAGAGTTTTGAACTCCTTACCAAGATTCTTGGCTTCTATTATCGTTTCTACCATTAACTCACCATGAATTAATTCGCTTGAGAGAGTTTAATTACTTCAAACTCTCGTCTAATTTATAGCTAAATTTAAATAATTTAGTTCTTAAATCTTAATTATGGAGACTCTCTGCAAGAGATGTGGATCCAAAAATCTTCAGTATATGAAAGACTCTTCTATAAAGTGCGCTCAGGTTAAAGTTATTTGTATTGACTGCGGATACGAGTTCTAAATGTAGAATATATGTTCTACTAAATAAAAAAATAAATATATGAACACATCAATAGTTATATGATTTCTAGCGATGATGAATTAAAAGAGGATATAATTAAAAACGTAAAAAATAATGGTACAAAATTTATTTCTCTACAGTTCGTTGACATACTTGGTAATGCAAAAAACTGCGAGGTGACTGCAAAGAAGTTGGAAGATATTTTAAATGATGGTTTGTGGTTTGATGGATCTTCTGTCGAAGGTTTTATGAGGATTCACGAGAGTGATATGCTACTCAAACCAGACTTGAAAACATTTACAGAAATTCCATGGTCTGATAAAAAGATAGCCAGAATCATATGTGATGTTTACACTGTTGACGAGAAACCGTTTGAAGGAGACCCCAGAAGCAATCTAAAACGAGTTGTTAGCAAAGCAAAGGAAATGGGATTCGAATTTAAAGTTGGACCTGAACTTGAATTCTTCTTATTCAAAATAAATGACGGACCAGAACATATACATGAAACTCATGACCAAGCTGGTTACTGGGATCTTAATCCCTTGGACCTAGCAGTCGATGTTAAGAGGGAGGTTATAGAGAACTTAGATGCAATAGGGTTGGGAGTAGAAAGAGGACATCATGAAGCAGCACCAGGACAGCATGAGATAGGTTTCAAGTTCGGCGATCCACTAACCATAGCAGACAACGTTTTGATATACAAAAACACAGTTAAGGTTATTGCCAAGAAGTACGGTTTGTTTGCTTCCTTTATGCCAAAACCTGTGTTCGGGATAAACGGTTCTGGAATGCACACGCACCAGAGCTTATGGTCTGGCGACAAGAACGCTTTCTTTGATCATAATGACGAATACAAATTATCAAAAGTTGCTTACGGATTTATCGCAGGCCAGCTGAATCATGCGAGAGCGCTGACCGCTGTCGTTAACCCTACAATAAATTCTTACAAGAGATTAGTTCCGGGTTATGAAGCTCCGGTTTACATATGCTGGGCAAGAATTAACAGATCTGCTCTTATAAGAATACCAAAGTTCATAGAGGGAAAGGAAAACGCATGCAGGATAGAATTAAGGTGTCCTGACTCTTCATGCAACCCGTATCTTGCCTTTGCTGCAATGCTCCAGACAGGAATAGACGGAGTAAGGAACAAGGTTTCAGCTCCGAAGCCTGTGGAGGAGAATGTTTATCATTTTGACGACAAAAAACTTGAAGAATTCTATATTAAGACACTTCCATCTTCTCTCGAAGAGGCGACGCTAGAGCTAAGCAAAGATGCTGTCATGAAGGAAGCCTTGGGGAACTATATCTTCAACAAGCTGATAGAAGCACAGAGAAATCAGTGGAATTCTTACAGGACACAGATAACTGCCTGGGAAATGAAAAAGTATTTTCCGATTCTTTAAGATTATCCTATATAACTTTCCTTCTTGAAAAGTATATACTTAATTTCTGAATGTTAGAGAAAATAATCTCATATAACATCCAGGCAACATTGGATTTAAATTTTTTTCCAAGTAATTAAGGTTATGCCTGTATACATTCAAATACACTCTTCAAAAAATTATTATTACGAGCTTCTTGATGCTTATCCACCTTTAAAAACAGACATCGGAAAAATAAGACTTTTCGAGGATAATATCTCTAGAGTTTTGAAATACTTTAGAAAGAATGGTCAGGTAATATATGTAGATGAGGAATCTTCGAGTATTGAAGATGCTGCAAAAAGATATGAACATAAAATAGCACCTCAAAAAGGGGATGTTGTATTAAGCGATAAAGAGTGTGACGCCACTGGCTCTATAGTTGATATAATGAAACAATGCGGTGGAGAGAAAGCTGTTGTAGGAGGTTTTTACGAAGATGGTTGTGTTCTGGGGTATATAGGCAGACTTTTAGGACGAAACAAAAAAGTTCATATCAAAGAAGATTGCACTGATGGATTTCTGAGAGGAGATAGTGATAAAATGCTGGAGCTTGTTACTTTTTGTACAAATAATAACGTTATAACAACCCCTTATCTACAAAGTAGAATGAGAATTATCAGAAGAGCGATTAATCAAAGGAATAAGCTAAGAAACTGGAAACAATTAACAGATAGAGAGAGAAAAGAGTTGTTTGATTATGCTTCTAGACTTGCAACCCTTTCTAGCTATATTTTTGAGCCATTAGTAGTTCAACATACAGATTCTGGAATATTTCGTTTAGGTGACGAAAAAAGCGTTTTATGCACTTCTGGTCTAACTGGCTTGAGTGTGGTTGAAGCTAGGAATTTAATTCAAAGTAATATAATAAGGCGAAAATAAATTTTTTGTAAAAGTGAGTTTCTAATTTAACTTCTCAAGTCTAAAACCAAGAATTAAAATCACAAAATCAATTCAGATATATGTTTTTCTAGTTGAAAAGAATTATCCTATAATCATAACAATGTTTTTATTATTCAAGCTCAGTTGTTCCTGGTGGTTTGCCTTCACCTTCTATAGCAACTGCAATTTCATCATAACCCATTTTAACATTTGCTCTGTCTATAGCACTTAATATGTCATCTGTCACGATTTTTGGTAGCCAAACAGACTCTCCTGTCATGTAATCCAAGGAGAAGAAAGGTCTTAGAACAATCATTTCATCGCTTCCATTTATGCTTTCAGGAATTAGGAATACTGGAAACTGAGTTATTTTGCTAACTTTGGACAAGTGCAGCTTCAAGGCATTTTTTATAGCATGCTCAAGATTCCTTAATCTATCAGCTCTATCTTTTGTGACATATCTACTGCGTAGAATTTCTATATTATTTATTCTATTAGGTTTTAGCATGAACCAAACCCTGCTGATATCCCTTACAGAATCTGTGAGTTTCTTTGAGAATTCTCTGAATATTTTCTCATCTATAATGCCTTCAATGATTGCTGGGTGGACTTCGGTTCTAGTGTCACCCTGAACTCCAACTGTAATGTATGGCCTGCTATAGACCTTTAGGTCATAATCGCTTGCTATGATGTTAGCATGCTTATCTATTGTTTTGAATTTTTCAGTATCATACTTGAAGTCTTTTGGTATGCACTTTATTCTAATACCGAATCCAAGTCCTGGCATAGGCTCATCGTCTGTTACTTTCTGGGGTGTTCCAACAATGGGAGCGAGTTTAATCGTGTCATCTTTATAGAAATCACTGAGAGGTTCAATCATTCTGCCCTGCTTTCTTAATTCTCTTGACAGCTGGGTAACGTTATGATGGATCTTTATCTGATCTTCTGTTCCAGTAACAGCAGACGATTCTACAATGTCAGTGAGCAATGAACCCTGAATAAGCTTATAGTTTCTAGGTAAACCTAATTTGGTTGCCAGCTCATCAGCCACATCAAAAATCGTATCTCCTATAATAACTCTTTTCTTGTTGGGTTCAAAAACATCATGCAGTTTCTCAAACAACCTCTTGCTTGCATCAACTATGTACAAGTTCTTGGTTATGCCAGCTCTGTTCAGCATATCTTTTGCATTCTCAACCTCATTCTTTCTTTCCAAACCAGTGTCAACATGCAGGTAGAAAACCTTTTCAATATCTAAAATTCTTCTAGCTAATAAAGCAACAGTAGTAGAATCTTTACCACCACTCACCAAAATTATTACAGGTACGTCTCCAGCCTCTTTCTTTATCATTTTCATTTTCTCTTCAACTAAATCTCCTGGATTCCAATCTCTTCTGCATCCGCATATGTCTAAGAAATTGCTAATAATCTCTCTGCCCTTTGGAGTTTGATAGACTTCAGGATGGAACTGTACGCCGAATAATTTTCTTTTTTTATTTCTTAATGCTGCATTAGGAGAAGTGTCTGTAAATCCTATCCTTTCATGACCTTGTGCAGGTTTAATAACAACGTCTCTGTGACTCATCAGAACCTGCTCCTGACTGCTTAGCCCTTTGAATATGTCTAGATTGTCTAGAATGTGAAGTATGCTGATTCCATACTCTCCAGAATCGCCCTTTACAACCTCTCCTCCAAGGACAAATTGCATTGCCTGCTGGCCATAGCAAAATCCGAATTGCGGTATTGGCAATTCTAAAATCTCGCCATCAGGTAGAGGCGCATTCTTATCATAAACACTGCATCTACTTCCAGAATGAATTATTCCCAAGGCGTTCTCAAATTGGTCTCTAGAAGCATTTGGCATTAAAAGTTCAGACCAAACACCTAACTGTCTAATAAATTTTCCTATCTGTGGTGCGTATTGACCACCGTAATTTATAACAGCGATTCCTAGTCTTTTCATTAAAACATCTTTATTTTATTAAAGAAATAAAAAAGATAAGCCTTTCTATGAGTACATTTTTTGATTTATAATTTTTACTAAATCCTCTATCTTTACTCTGTCTTGCTTTGCATTATCTCTGTATCTTATTGTAACAGTGTCATTCTCTTTAGTGTCATAGTCTATTGTAATGCAGAACGGTGTTCCTATCTCATCTGCTCTGGCGTAACGTTTTCCAATAGATCCTCTGTCATCGTAGAATGCATCGAAATGATTCTTGAGAATTTTGAAAACTTCTTCTGCCTTCTCTTGCAAACCATCCTTGTTTACCAACGGGAACACGCTAACTGTGTATGGAGCTAAATCTGGAGGAAATGCAAACCATTCCCAACCTCTTTCCTTGTCATTTTTGTATGAATATAAGAGAATTCCATAAATAGCTCTCTCGATACCAAAGGATGGTTCAACAACATGTGGTATGACTTTTTTACCATCGTCAGTTGTTACTGCCAAATCAACTTTAGACTTCTCTATATGATTTTTCAGATCATGATCTGTTCTACAAGCATTGCCTACGACTTCTTTCCAACCAAAATCAAAGTTTATTTCCAAATCAAAATTACCTTTCGAATAGTGTGGCGTCTCTTCAGGAAGCATATGCCTAAACCTCAAGGCTTCGAATGGCAATCCTATTGACTGATAGAATTCAATTTCCTTAGCCAAGAAGTAAGCCATATGCTCGTTAGGTATTATTCCTCTTTCAACAGCCTCTTTGACTGTCAGAGTAGTTTCTTTTTTATTTTCTTTCTGTGCTTCTCTAGTTAAGATCCTTATTTTTACATCTTCCACTTCTTCAAATTTAGGATGCTTTGTTTCCTCAGGATTAAAGAACCATTCTATTTCTATTTGGTTGAAAGCTCTGACTCTGACTATCCATTGTCTTGGTGATATCTCATTTCTAAAAGACATTCCAAGTTGTGCTACACCGAAAGGAAGTTTTGCTCTTGTTGCAATCTGTATGTTTTTGAAATTAACGAAGATACCCTGAGCAGTTTCAGGCCTTAGATATGCTATCTCTTCTCCTGTTGGCGAGAGAAAAGTTTTTATCATAAGGTTGAATACTTTTACATCTGCTAGTTCTCCCTTGCATTTTGGACATCTTATGTTTTTTTCTCTGATTATCTTGGTCATCTCTTCAGGTTTCTTGCCTTCTACAAACTCCTTTGTTGTTTCTTCAATCAGATTGTCAGCTCTGTAAATGCTATTGCATTTTTTACACTGAGTGATCGGATCTATGAAACTGCTTAGATGACCTGATGCCTCAAAAACCTTTTCAGGCTGAATCAAGCTCGACTCTATCTCGTAGATATTATCTTCAGGCTTTATGAAAAGATTTCTCCATTTGTTGATTAGTTTTCTTTTGAGAAGCAGACCTGCTGGTCCGTAGTCGAACATACCGCTGACTCCCCCGTAAATCTCAGAGGAATGCCAGAAGAATCCTCTTCTCTTTGCCAAATCAATGAAACCCTTCTTTTCTTTTTCCATACTAACCATTAGTTAAAATAAGGTTTAAATCTTTATCCTAGTTCACTATAAAGCATCGAAGAAAAAGTGAATAAACCAAATCAATAAATAAATTCTTTGCAATATTTTTAGTATGAGCAATTCTATTTTTATAAACTCAGAAGCCCTGGAGCAGACCTTCTTACCAAGACTGCTGCCTTACAGAGAAGAACAACACAAGTATATGGCAGAATGCATAAAACCATTGTTCAACGGCAGGAACGGAACAAACCTCTTGGTTGTGGGCTCACCAGGAATAGGCAAGACAGCATGTATAAGATTTATCGTCAGAAAACTGATGGAAGAAACAGAAAACATAATGCCCGTCTATATAAATTGCTGGAAAAGGGACACTAGTCCTAAGATAATAAATGAGATGGCAAATTTATTGGACGTAAAGACCTTGGAAAAATTATCTTCTGATGAATTGTTTAACAGAATAATAATAAAAATGAACAAATATGACGGTGTGGTTTTTGCTTTCGACGAGATTGACAAGGTTAAGGATTATGATTTTCTGTATAGGATTCTTGAAGATGTTCCACACAAGACAATAATACTCGTAACAAACATGAGCGAATGGATAGCGAAGCTGGATAGAAGGTTAACATCAAGACTATTGTTAGACACATTAGAATTCAGACCCTATAATTTCGAGGAGATCAGAGGAATTCTGCATGAGAGGCAGAAATGCGCATTCATACCTGATGCTTGGGATTATGATGCTTTTGAAACTATTATAAAGAAGACGTTCCATTCAAGAGACATAAGGCACGGCCTCTTCCTGATGAAGAATGCAGGAGAGATCGCCGATAACAGAGGTACTGACAAGATAGGAATAAAAGACGTAGAAAAAGCAATGAACAAGATCAGCCAAATCTTGTGAGATATCTGATTCCGCACTTTTTTGGCATCTGTTCTTTAACCACTCTTTCCCTTCTAAGGTCTTCTTGATATTCCCTTTGTATGTCTGCCATGCTTACAGCACCTTCATTCAATCTAACATAGTAGTCTGACATTCTTTCAATTCGTCTGACTAGTTCTTCTGCTCCTTTCTTTCCGTATCTTTTCTCTAGTCCTTTTGTTATTTGTTTTACATAGTCTCCGACTGTGTCTATATGCTTTTTTGTTATTTTTCTGTATTGTTCATCTGAGATTTTTCTGTTGACAAGCTCGTCTATCACTTCGATACCGCTAGTCTCAAGTTCTCTCAGATGGTTTCTCTCATGCATGTCAGTATAATCTTTTGGAAACCTTGATCTGTTATTTATGTGGTATGTATCGAAGTCTGGTATAGCAAGGCCACCGAGATCTTTATTCGAAGATGGTTTCTCGACCCTTGTGACATGCTTATAACCATGAGGAGTTTTTATTACCGGTGTCGTGACTATTTCGTCTGGGCAATTGATTTGAACAGGACAGCTATTCAGAGATGCCCCTAGCTCAGACAATGTTTCTGTAGAATTCATGGAGTCTATTGAACTCATAAAACCAATATTAGTTGATTAGAAAAATATTTAAATCTAATTTTAGTCAAGGATTAGGTTTATATTACTTTATTGATAACATTCTTTAGGAGATTACATGGGATGGAATCTGTTCCAATTTATTTAGAAGATTTCCCTAGTTCTAGAAATATTAATAAGCCTAAAGAAAGTTATCTATTAGTTAAGGGTGGGTAGATGCCAGAAGATAAAATGATCGTAACACCGTGGGAAGTTAGAGGTAAGATAGATTATGATAAGCTTGTAAAGGAGTTTGGACTGAGTTTGATAGACGAAAAGCTATCGAAAAGATTAGAAAAATACCTAAAGGATAATTTCTTCTTAAGAAGGAAGATATTCTTTGCTCACAGAGACTTGGATTTCGTCTTAAATGAATTAGAAAAAGGCAACAAGTTCTATTTGTACAACGGAAGAGGACCTTCTGGTCATACTCAATTAGGTCATATGCTTCCTTTCATGTTTACAAAGCAGTTACAAGATGCATTTAATGTTAAATATTATATACAGTTAACAGATGATGAAAAATTCTTGTTCAAGGAAAATCTTAGTGTTGAGGACGTTGAGAAATTCACATATGAAAATGCTCTAGATTTAATAGCATTAGGTTTTGATGTTGAGAAGACAAAGATAATATCTGATTTAAAATATGCTAAATCAATGTATAGACAAGCAATAAAAGTTGCTAAGAAACTCACATTCTCAACTGTAAAAGCTGTTTTTGGTTTTACTAATGATACGAACGTCGGATCAATATTCTTTACGAGTATGCAATCTGTACCAGCATTCATAGAATCTGTGAATCAGAAGAAGAATGTTCCTTGTTTGATTCCTCATGCAATTGATCAAGATCCACATTTTAGGATAGCCAGAGATATTTTGCCAAAGCTTGGCTATTATAAACCAGCTTCCATTCAATGTAAGTTCTTACCTAGCTTAGGAAAGGGAGGAAAAATGTCTGCAAGTGAACCAGAAACTGCTATATATACAGTAGACACACCGAAAGACGTGGAAAGAAAGGTCATGAAAGCGTTCACAGGTGGAAGAGACACTATAGAAGAACAGAAAAAACTCGGTGGTGAACCTGATGTATGTTCCGTATATCAGTATTTCTATCTTTTATTTGAACCTGATGATGCAAAACTCAAGGAAAGATATGAAAAATGCAAGAAAGGAAAGATTATGTGCGGTGAATGTAAGAAGGAACTTGCACAAAGAATCAACAATTTCTTAGCTGAACATCAGAAGAAGAGGGAAGCTGCAAAAAAAGTTATTGATAAGTTCATGCTGGAAGATTGATATGTACGTATTAACTGATGAGGGAAAAGAATATCTTAAGAATGGTTTGCCAGAAAAACAGTTGTTGAAGTTTATAGGCAATGAAAAACCTATGGGAGAGGCTATGAAATTTCCTAAATCACAGATAGCAATAGGTTGGGCAAGAAAAAATGGTTGGATTTCTATAGAGAATGGCCTTGTTAAATTAACTGAGATTGGCGACAAGGCATTGAAAGATAAGAATGAGATAGAAAAGGCTCTGGAGAACACTGAAAAAGCAGAGCAGGAAGTTTTGAAAGTTCTGATTAGCAGAAATCTTGTTAAGGAATCAAAGGAGGCTGATGAAAAGGTAGAAAAAGCTTCTTTCTGGCAGAAAATATTTTCTAGAGAGAAAAAGGTAGAGAAAGTTATAGAGAGTATTGGAGAAATAGCACAACTAACTCCAGATATTATAAAAACTGGAGAATGGAAGAATAAAAAATTTAGATTATATGATGTGAATGCTCCAGCTCCAATAGTCTATGCTGGAAAAAAACAACCCTTCATACAGTTCGTCGAGAACGTTAGGGAGAAACTGATAGGTTTAGGATTCCAGGAGATGAAAGGTCCTTTAGTTGAGGAGACGTTCTGGAATTGTGATGCATTATTCACACCGCAGGATCATCCATCAAAGGATATTCATGATTTATTCTATTTGAAAAAACCAACCACAGGAGTTCTGCCTGACGAGAACATGGTTGCGAAGGTTAAGGCGACCCATGAAGGCGGTTGGATTACTGAAAGCAGTGGTTGGGGCGGAACATGGAGTAAGGAAGTAGCGTCAAAACTTATAATGAGATCTCACACAACACCTGTTTCAGCAAGAACTCTGTTTGAAAATGGCGATAAGCCTGGAAAATATTTTACCATTGACAGGAATTTCAGACCTGATGTCATAGATGCACAGCACTTGATGGAGTTCTATCAATGCGAGGGCATAGTTGTTGGAGAGAACCTGACACTCAGGCACTTGTTCGGATTCTTCAAAGAGATAGCAAATATGATAGGAATAAAAGAAGTAAAGTTCCAGCCTGCATACTTCCCATTCACCGAACCCTCTGTCCAATGCTTTGTCAAACATCCCAGATTAGGTTGGATAGAATCAATGCCCGGAGGAATGTTTAGGCCAGAGTTGTTGAAACCACTTGGTATAGAAAAGTCACAGGTTTTAGCGTGGGGTATAGGCATAAACAGATTGGCAATGGTTGCACTTGATGTAGATGATATAAGAATGCTATTTTCGGATGACTTGGAATGGTTAAGGAATAAGGAGATTGTGATGTTATGAAAAATATTAACAATGCATTCTTTATTCAGGGAATAAATGCTTTCATTGGAGGAAGCTTGGAGATTCTGCTACCTTTACTGCTAATCGAAAAGAACATTAGGATTGAGTATATAGGTTTGATATTTGCCTTGGGGCCTTTGGTTTTTCAGACGAGCAGGGTTATATTTGCAATTCTATCTGACTTTTTCGGCAGGAAGAAATTCTTTATACTCAACAGTATACTAACTCCTATCAGCAGTCTAATCTATTATATCTCTAGTTCTCCTCTAGTCTACGCCTTCGGAAAAGTTTTGGACGATTCAAGTAGCGCTTTGCTCTGGTCGGTTAATAGAGCCTTTTTCCTAGAGCAGGACGAGCACAAAAAGAAAAATCTAGTCCACATGAGAACCGTTAATAGTATTTCAACAGCACTCGGCAGGTTTGTCATAGGCTTTTTGATCGTCTATATATTATTTTACAACGCGCTGTTGCTATTGATTTTGATGGGAATCTTAATAATACCATTTTCCCTATCAATCAAAGAACAAAAAAAGAGAAGATTCAAGATCTCAGAAATAAAGAAAATAATAAACATAAAAAATAAGAGTAAAAGCTTCAAAAAAATCCTGTTCTATTTTACTTTCTTGGGGCTGTCTGACGGAATAATATTTGGCGGTTATGTTATTCCAGTGTTCCTGAGTTCTAAGAGCTTTAGCCCAGAAATTATAGGTCTGCTGCTTGGTTTACAGCTGTTCGTGTGCGGTGTAAGCGGTTATTTTATGAAAAAGTTAAAAATGAAGCATCTCTTGTTTTGGGGAGTGACCTCTTTCTCTATTTTTACGCTGTCATTGATTTTTCTAGAGAGCTATCTATTGGCGATAGCCGTTAGCATTTTATTGGGCACAGCATTGGGATTGGTCTACATAACCCATGAGTTTATTTTTTCCCATATAGTAAAAAAAGAGTCTTACGCTGTTGATGTGGCACTGCTACTAATCGGATTTCATTTGGGTAGAGGTATCAGCCAAGCTGCATCAGGATTCATGATACCTTTATACGGATACGCAAGCGTATTTTTATTTTCAATCGTAACATTTATGATATACTCAATAGGATTATACAGAATTTTTAAAAATATCTAGTGATTTTATGACAAAACTAAATCAGATCGTCAGGTTTTTGAACAGGGAATTGAAAGTCAAAGGTATAAAAGATATTTCAAGAAACGGTTTGCAGGTTAGAGCATCCGACAATATAAATAAAGTCGGTCTTGCGACAGACGCATGCATGGATGTTTTCAAGAAGGCGAAGAGATTAGGATGCGATTTGGTCGTCGTCCATCATGGATTGTTCTGGAAAAAGCACAAGGATGTTTCTAACATAACTAAGAATAGAGTGAAGTTTCTCAAGAAGAATAAAATATCTGTCTACGCCGTGCACTTGCCTTTGGACATACATAAAAAATATGGAAATAATGTTAAACTTCTTGAGATAATAGGCGTAAAGCCAAAAGAACTGTTTGCTAAGGTTGGCTATCTAGGTTACTTGGATAAACCTAGAAATGTCAGCTCGATAAAAAAAGAATTGGAAAGTAAATTAAAAACAAAATGCAAGATTATCAAGTTCGGTAAGGCTAATGTCAGAAAAATAGCTATTGTCTCAGGATACGGAGCTCCGGATGTTCTTGAGGCAATAAAGAAGAATGTTGATCTATTTATCACTGGCGAGACCTCCCATAGTTATTATGATGATGCAGAGGAAGGAAAAATAAACATGATATTCGCAGGACATTATAAGACTGAGATATTAGGTGTTAAATCAATAGGAGATTTGTTAAAAGAAAGATTCAAATTAAAATCTGTCTTCATTGATTCACCAACGGGGTTATAATATGGTTGTAATAGAAATTGATAAAAATGATTTGTTGAACCTGATTGGAAAAGAATTATCAGAACAAGAGTTAGAGGAAACCATGTTCCTGATGAAGATTGAAGCAAAGTTTGATGGAGATAAAATTGAATGCGAACTGAACCCTGACAGACCTGACATGTTCTCTGTGGAAGGTATTGCCAGGAGCGTCAAAGGCCTTCTAGGAATAGAAACTGGAATTAAAACATGTTCAATAGAAGATTCGAAAATAGTTTTGAAAAAGGAGAAGGCTGATGTAAGGCCATACATAGCCTGCGGAATAATAAAAGATGTTGTTCTTTCCGATTATTTGGTTAAGAGTCTGATGCAGGTTCAGGAGAAACTGCACATGACTATTGGGAGGAATAGGAAGAAGGTGGCGATAGGAGTACATGATTTTGATAAGATAGTTCCTCCATTGCTCTACACCGATGTCAACGATGAAAAATTCGTTCCGTTAAACATGACTGAGGAGATGAACATCAAGGATATTTTAGAAAAGCATCCAAAAGGAATAGATTACGCACATTTGGTAAAAGATATTTATCCAATGCTTTATGATAAACAAGGAGTCATAAGTTTTCCACCAATAATAAACTCTGAGAGAACAAAAGTCAGAGAAGATACAAAGAACCTATTCATCGATGTTACTGGAACGGATGAGAAGGCAGTGAATCAGGCATTGAATATTCTAGTTTGCAATGTCATCGAAAGATGCGGTAACATATCCAGCGTTAAAGTCAGCGGTAAATCAACACCACAACTAGACCCTACGGAACTAACAGTGAACGTGGATGATATGGATAAGATTCTTGGTATTGGATTGAATGAGAATCAGATAACTGAAACATTAGAGAAGATGAGATATTCTGCTAAGAAGATGAAGGGCGGAAAAATACTGGTAGGCATACCTGCCTATCGTTCGGACATACTTCATTGGGTAGATATTGCAGAGGATGTTGCCATAGGCTACGGTTATAACAATATAGAACCGATACTGCCAAAAATAGCAACAATCGGAGGAGAGTCACAGCTAGAGAAGTTATCTAGGAAGATAAGAGAGATAATGATAGGTCTAGGTTTTCAGGAGATTCTAAGCTTCGTCCTAACAAACAGAGAGAATAACTTCACTAAGATGAACACGGATGGTGAGAGCGTAGAAATACTGAATCCTGTTTCTAGCGAGTATAATATTTGTAGGACTTGGTTGTTGCCTGGCATGATGAAGATACTGTCTTCAAACAAGCACAGGAATTATCCACAGAAAATATTCGAGATAGGAGATGTTGTATCGTTAGATGAAAGTAAGGAAACAAAGACTAATCAAACGAGGAAGTTGACCGGCGTCGTATCTTATGACAATACAAACCTGACAGAGATGAAATCTATCATGGAGACAGTATTAAGCTCATTGAATCATAAATATGAGATAAAAGATTATAATCATCCGAGTTTTATAGAATCAAGATGCGGTAAGATAATTATTGATGGCAAGGAGATAGGATTTTTCGGCGAGATTCATCCGCAAATATTAGAAAATTGGAAAATAGAAAAGCCTGTTATTGCCTTTGAGATAGAAGTTGATTAAATGGATGCACTGTTTCATTTCGTATTCCCTATGATCGCTGCTCTGGCAGCTAGAATAAAGATAAAACATCCGGCAAGGACGATCCTGCTGCTTGCTTCTCTAACTGTTCTATTGGATCTAGACCATTTCATAGGTTTGGAAAGATACCTGCTCCATAACATTTTCATAGCTTTTCTAATTCCTCTGATACTATTGTATTTAGCATTCCACTTTAGATTGGATAGGTATAAGAAGGGTTTCTTATTTCTTTTGTTAATATTCCTATCAAGCCATGTTTTATTGGATTTATTCAACTGGTATCCTGGCACTGGCATTGAATTAGAAATAAACAAGGGAGGAGTTGCACTCTTCTATCCTTTTAGCGCTACGAAATACTCTATAGACTTTAGCGTTCTAATCCCTCTAGCAAATACTTCAGCGAATCATGTAGTAGAAGGTTATGTGGTATCCTCAATAGGTTTTGGAATACTGATTTATTTCCTAGCCATCCTGATACCGTGCATATTCCTAGAGGATATTATTATTTTATCTGAGAGGAAACATGAAAAACTTAGAAAGGCTGCAAGAGAATTCTTGAATAAAACATTCAAAGATTGATTATCGTAACCAGAAAACTAGTCTATCGAACCAGCCCTTTTCTTCTTCAATTTCTTCGACAAACTTTTCGCCTGATATTCTTGCTGCTAGTTTTTTGAATGCTATTGAGGATCTGGCATTGGGCTTGTGATGTACAACAGGGCTCCTGTTCTTTATTGATTTAGGAACTGAAGAGTCTTCCGGCACTATGGTTAATATCGGATAATTAAGCATTGATCTGATTTCTGATACTGGCATCTCGTGCTTTTTACCCCTGAATCTGTTTAGGACGACACCTAGTATCTTTGTATTATTTTCCTCTGCTATCTTTATCGTCTTCAACGCATCTGTAACAGCAGGCAGATCAGGGTTGGTTACTATTAATAATTCGTCAGCCAATCTCATAGCAGTCAATGCCTCTCTACCTAAACCCGCAGCAGAGTCAACTATTATTATGTCTGCCCTGCCTAGAAGATTTATCAGGACGCGCTGCAGTTTTTCTATGTTCGTGTCTTTAACTGCCTCGGCTGACAAGGAAGCTGGTATAACTTTCATTCCGCTCGGATGTTCATATATCGCTGCCTCTATTGGTATCTTCCTTTTTAGAACATCATGCAGAGTTATCGGATAGAATGGTATGCCTAAATGCAAGCTTAGATTAGGTGTGGTGACATTTGCGTCTAGAACAATAACGTTCTTACCTCTTTTAACTAAGGCTGCTCCGAGGTTCGATACAGTCGTGGTCTTGCCTACGCCACCTTTACCAGATACAACACTTATTATCCTAGTCATATAGAGAATAGTTTGTTTAACAAGAATAAAAATAATGAGGTTTTACCACTCTCGGTGGTAAATAAGACTTATGGCTTGCCTAGACAATTTTTTTTAAATGCACTATAAGAGAAAATGTAGAACCTGCAAGAAAGAGATATGGCAAGTAGAATTAATTAAGGTGTCTGATTATTGGTTATGTTTGGAGTGTTTGGTAAAACTTCTGAGAGAGAAAGCTAAATGAGAATCTATTTTGAAAGCGATAAAGATGCTAAAAGTTTCTTAAGATTATGCTATTTAATAGGCAAAGTTATAGAAGAAAATGAGAAGTTTAAATCTTGATTTTACATATTATTTTTCATGGCTAAAGTATGTTCTATCTGTAAGAAAAAACTGGGTTTTTTCACACGTTGCCATGATGAACCAGAAGGAATTTTCTGCAATGAATGTTTTGAAAAGTTAGAAGGAAAATTGAAAAAAGAGAGAGAAAAGAAGGAGAAAATTATTCATAAAAATGATATAAAATGTTCAAAATGTGGAGAGTTTAATTCTAAACAAATACCTTTTACATGTGATTATTGTGGTTTTAAAAATTATGGATCATATGACCCTAAAAAAGACGTAATTGAACTTCAAAGAAAATGTAATGAATGCGGTAAAGTTTGGCATTCTTTAGTGAATAGAGAACTCCAACTTCAAGGACAACTAAAAACAGGACGAAGACAAGGAATAGCAACAGCATTAGGTACAATGTCTGGTAATTGGTTTGCAGCAAATGCGGGTGCTCAAGTTGATAGAAATATTGCAGCAGCTCAGTCAGAATTAGACAAATTAAGAGGTTGTCCTAATTGTGGTTCTCATAACTATATTCAAACAAAAAAGATTTTAAAGAATTATATAAAATAAGAATTTTAGAAGAATTTAAAAAGGTATCTTTACTAATTTTAAATATGAAAAGATTAGTTCTTTTGGCAATATGTCTAATATTAGTAACTTTTATTGCAGGATGCACAGGAGGAACACAATATCAAACAGGAGCTTCAATTGCTGACCAAGAACAAACGCAAACAACACCAACATCATCAACACCTACAACAAAAACTACAGAGAAGATAGAGATAATAGACCATAAGATGGAATATGGCGAATATGGAAATCTGATGGTAACTGGAACAGCAAAAAATGTTGGAAACAGCCAATTATCTTATGCCGAAATAAGAGTAAAATTCTATGATAAGGATAATAACCTGTTAGAAACATTTATGGATAATGTAAACGATTTAGATGCAGGACAGACGTGGAAATTTAAGGTATTATATCCAAGCATGAATGTTGAGAATGTAGACCATTATGATATTGGTGTTGGAACTACATATCCTTAAATCCTAATTTTTATATAAAAATAAAATTATTTAAATTTCAAACTTCAATATTATTTAACAGTTTTTCTATTTTGGTGACTCTGTGGATGCATTACTCGAGTTTTATTGGAATATAGTAAAGAATGGGTACAGAAGATTATACGACTTTCCAGGAAGTATAGAAGCAATCTCTCCGCATTTACCATTAAACAGGGCATTACATAAAAATTTTTTAGATTCCATTAAAAATTCTAAAGGCGATACAACCAAAACTGTTGGTGTACTTTCTTCTGTTCCTTCCAAGTTTACATTCAGACCTATAATACAAAAAATTATGAAAGAACATAAAAATTTAGAATATTATAAACTGTTTAAATTGGAGTCAGGTTCGTATATTAAAACAAATTTCTATGTTGTTTCTTCTTTAAATTTTGAAGTTGATATAGATACTCCTTATTTACTTACTTTAAAAAACTGTGGAACATCTGGAAATAACACATTCTTTCTCTTGATGGATTTTGAACCATCTTTTATTACAGTTCCTGAAGTTCCAGATATTGTTGTGAAGGGCGTTGATGCTATGAGGAATTCTATAAGAGATATAACTTGCTTAGAACATACTGAAAAAGGTGACCATATACTAAACTCTATTTTAGGGAATTACATAGGTTCAGATTTTTTGAAAAGGAATGTGATTATTGACGGTTTAAATTCTTCTTACGTTGGAGATTTATCCTTAAAAGAAGACCTTAAAATGATTCGTGATACTCTTTCAAACAATAATATAACAATACCGCTTCAACATATGGGAACAACAGTTTATTTTGATGGAAATTTATCAGAATTAGAAAGATTAAGAAAAATAAACTTGGGAAGATTTAAGACAATGTCTTGGAATCTGTATTCCCTCCCTAATCTAGAAAATTTGAAGAAATCAGAATTTAAGTATACAATGGGAACAGATTCTTTGAACATAGAAAGCACGAAGGAGTTGGAAAACCAAGATTTTTTACAATCTCTTTTATTTTATATCAACAAGAATAAGAGGGTTCCTGAACCTTTATATCATTCAATCCTTAATGACACATTAATTAAAATTAATAAATGGATTGAAGGCGGAAAAGGAAATTTTATATCTAGGGTGGTAGACTCTTTGAACATAGATAGGCAAATAGGAAGGATAATTTCTTATAATATGGCATTTGGTTTTTCAGAGGATACCGTCGCTAAAAATGTCATGAATACAATAGAACATAATATTGAAGATATATCAGAAGTTGCAACAGAACAAAGGGAAAAAGAAAAATCATTACAAATTAGAAGAATGGAGAAAGAAAAAGAAGTATCTTTCAGAGTTAGATTGATATTCAATACAATACCTAGAGAAAATAGAACAAGGGAAAATGTGATTGAAGCATTCAAAACAGAGTGTGATTTTACAGAAAATAGAGCTATTGAAGAATTTGAGAATCTTTACAGGGAAGGTATGATATATTCTCCTGATGGCGAACATTGGGAGTGGACAAATGAAACTTCATATAACATTTAAAATAAGTGGTGAAAAAACATTAGAAACTGTTTCATCGACTTCTATGGATGCAAGAAATGTCATGAAGAAAGGATGTGGTGATTACGGAAGAAAATGAAAATCCAGATGAATTCGAAAAAACTAAAAAAATGCTAAATAAAACAGTTAAGCAAATAGGAATACAAGAAGTGCCTGAATCCTTTGTAAAAGAATATATGAAATTGTCCAAGATACCTAAAGAAGAATTCAAAAAGGAAGTAGAGATTGGTCATGAAAGATGGAAAGAACTTTCAAGAGAAATACTATATTATTTCAAATGTAGGGCTTGCGGAAAATGCTGTAAAATTCCTGTTATGATATCTAAGGAAGAAATAGAGAAAATATGCGAAAAATTAAAAATGGATACCTTCGAATTTTCAAGAAGATATTTGGGAAATGAATTCTATCTAAAAGAACCGTGCCCATTTCTAGAAAACAGAAAGGGTGGGAAGGCATTCTGTAGAATTTATGAGGTTAGACCGGAAGTTTGCCGTTTGTTTCCATTTTCTTCTATGAATAACAATCTTCAAGCAGTAGATGAATGTCTATTAGCTAAGGAGATTTCAGAAGCTATAATAGAATTTGAAAAGAAAATATCTATGACGAAAATGACAAAGGAAGAAGAAGACTTGTTGTGTTTTAAACAAGACATGATAAATAAAACAATATCGTTACAATTGCCAGAAAATAAGAACGGAAAAGAAGAAAATCTTTGTAGAGTAATGGCTCTTTCAATGCCGTTGCTAGAAGGTTTTGCAAAAGATTTGAAAGATAAAAATATGCAATAACCCTTAATCCTGATTTTTCTATATGATTTTCAATGAAAGCACAGATAATCGTAAGTCCTTAAGTATTTCCTAGACGAAATTCTCTTATGAAGGAAGGAACTTTTATAAACATACGCAAACTGGCAGCGCTAGATATCGCTCTCCACGGTCGATTGCCAATCACGACCGAATTCATCTTCGGCGTGTTTGGTATAGCAATAATAAGCATACTAACATTATCCAGCAATCTGATTCTTGGAGTATACTTGATGTTTACTGCCTTCAACTATGTTCCAATCTTGATATACACTCTCTTAATCGGAAAAAATGCCAAGAAAGAAGCGAAGGTTGAGATGTCAAACCTGCGTTATTATGGACGCAAGTACAGTTTTCAACAATTGACTATATTCATTCCTCTTGCGATAATCATACTCTCAATTCTACAGGAACTTCAGAAACACTAACCGTACCTTGTTATCTTCATGAAAAATACAACGAGATAACCCATTAAAAATTAAATTTAACTACTTGAGAAAACAAAAATACTAGCATGAAATTATTTCTGATATCCGTTGATGCTGGTATACCAAAAGAAACAACTGAAGATTTTCTAAAGTTTCTAAAGAAGAATCCGAAGGATACAAGCGTCTGCTTTATTCCCACGGCAGCCAATCATCCGACGATAGACGATTGGTTCGTAAAGAGGGATAGGGACAATCTTGAGGAGATGGATTCAAGATGTCTGATGTCGACCTGAAGAAGGAAAATGAAATCTCATTAAGCAGGAAGCTGGATGGTTTTGACATGGTCTTTGTAACAGGAGGAAATACTTTTTATCTGCTAGAGCAGGTCAGAAACAGCGGGTTTGACAAAGCAATTAGAAAGTTCTTGAACAAAGGTGGCATTTACGTGGGTGCGAATGCTGGGAGCTTGATTGCTGGCCTGAATATCGAACCTGCAGGATGGCGACATCCCGAGAGGAACACAGCTAACCTGAAGGATCTGACTGCCATGAAGCTTGTCCCGTTCGTGATTTCGGCTCATACAAACGATAAGAGCATAGATTTGATTAAGAACTGTGCGTCAAAGGTAAGTTACCCTGTGGTGGCATTAACAGACAAGCAGGCAATTATTGTAGAAGACGGAAAACATATAATCGTGGGTGTGGGCAAGAAAAATATTTTTAATACATCAGAAAAGTTCTGACCAATCTTGACTTCACTCTATAATTATAACTTCGCCATCCTTTAGAGTCTTAAACAACATTTTATTATCTATCATATATTTGACAACCTTGTTCATCATTTTCGATTCTGGATGGTCTGACTTGTAATGAGGAACGATTGAATAATTCAAAATACCGAGACCATCCCAAACAGTCTCGTATTTTTTTCCGTATGGTTTAGAGCTGGGATCGTCCGCAAGTTCGAGGCCTCTCAGGGTTGGTGCTAGCACACAAATTCCAGCACTATAGCCTCCGTATAGAATATTATCCTTTAGCATACTCTTCAGGATCACATCAAAGCCGCTTAACTTCATAGCCTGCCTCAGAACAAAGGTATTGCCACCTCTTACCCAAATCACACCGAATTCTTTGATTTTTTTCTTCAGCTTTTTTCTTTTACCAAAATAATCACGCAAATTCAAAATCTCCACTTTTAGACCAACTCTCGTAAGTTCTCTTATGTTACGTTGTTCACTTTGTTTCTTTCTATCTAGATTTTTAGAGTAGTCCAAGGCGTTTGATATGTACGCAGTCTTTTTGTTTTTCGGAATCATCTTTTTTAGTTTATTGATTTCATTTCCCATCTTATATGACGACAAGTAAAATTTCATACATTTAATTTAGAAAATCTATCATAAAAACCCATCAATTCAATATAGTTGTTAGGTTATTTTCATGTAAGCCGAGAAGTTAGTGGCAAGTCCAGATTTAAAAAAATTCCTTTTACGTATAAGATTCTTTGCTTCTCATGCTCAGAAAATCCTTTATGATTTTTGCCTTATGCTCCCTGTTGATCTCTAGATAAGACTTCATTTCAGCTTCGAGCGTGAAGCACGGAACCTTTATCTCGTCAATCGAAACTTTTATAGTCATTCCAGCTATCATTTTGCCAGCATATGTGTTATCTTCATCTCCTCCAAAGAAATGAACCTTAACACCATTGATATATGCCTCCACATCCCATGCAGGCTCTCCGGAAAGAGTTTTCATCTCCCTCACAGAGGATGCTGAATAGTCGGAAAAAAGCGCTCTTACCTTTTCCAGATCCTTGTGTTGGATTAATACGTCAAGGTCGTGTGGTTCCACTTGAATTCCCTGAAGTTGCATGTTTACGCTTCCGGCCAAGCACCACAATATGCCGCTCCCGTCAAGTCTAGAAAATACAGTTCGTACGGCATCCTTTATTCTCCCTTCCATAAAAGAAATAGTAGAACATATTAATTTAACCCTTTAGTTGGGAACTGTTTATCAGATTTTTTTAAATTCTTTACAAACTATACCATTATTAGATAGCTTCCAACAAGTATCAGAATTACAGCTATTGATTTAAACAATAAAGATTTTATATTAATTTCTTCTTTTAATATTTTTGGTTTGCGTATAGTTAAGATTATTGTGAACATGAAAACAATTAGAGGTTGAATAGACATTAAAGCTGTAACCAATGAAACTTTACCTATAGATGTTGCAATAAAAAGAAATATATAACCAACCCAAGAAAGTATGTCTGCTATTAAAACAGTTAGCAAGGTCTTTTTATCAATTTCTAACATGTGCTTGATAAAATTCTTTCTTATTCTAGAAGGTATTAGCAAAAGAAAAGCTCCTAATAAATCTCCGACTAGAGACCAGGAGAAAAATGACCAATAGTCCATGTTGTTTAAGGCATATTTTGTTAAAACCTTCATTGAAGCTGTGCCAAAAGCATAAAATAATATTAATACTATTGCAACTGATATTGTAAATTTTTTACCCATTTTTTTATACGAAATGAGGAAAGCGCTTAAAACCAAGAGTGCAATACCTAAATATTTTTCTGTACTTAAAAATTCTTGTAAAAATATCGAAGATAAAATTGTTACAAATATGGGAAATGTATACATCAAAGAAATTATTCTTGACGCTTCCTCTTTCATCATAGCCTTATTGTAAATGACATAAAGAAATGCGAAAGATATACCATAAAAAATTGCCAAGAGGGATGAAAAATCAAAAGTTAGATTCAGCAAAAATGGAAGAAATGTCAACGGTATTATGCCAAGCATCATGGCTATTATGTTGTAAGAAAATGGGTCTCTTAGTTTCTTAGTTAGAATATACTTGTCAAAAATATTGCATATTGCAAATGCTATTGGAGCTAATAGTGCAAAAACGAACCATTCCATTTAGTCACAATTATAATTTACAAATCCAACATAAAAACCTATGGAAAAAAGTGTCCTGGACGAAGCATACTAAAATGGTCAAGCCCACAACCATCATTTAAATCCTGATTTTACATAAAATCTTCTAATCATTTCTTATTAATAAAAAATTAATGAAGAACTAGAATCTTCTTCTTTGTGGTACGTGTTTTCTGTAGCAATCTCTACAATATACAGGTTTACCTTCCGTTGGTTTAAAAGGAACTTCACATTCCTTTCCACAATCAGCACAAACTGCTTTGTGCATTTCTCTCTTGAAGATATCTACTTTTTTCTCTTCTGAAACTTTAGATTCTTCAATATCTTCTTCTGTTTTTTCTTCATTAACTTCTTCTTCTGTCATTTTTTTCACCAAACACTCTTTTATTTCTTTCCTTTCTCTTTTTTCCAGTCATTCTTTTGCCTTATTTTATAATGTAATGAAGTTCAACAATATATAAGATTATGTTTTTTATGGAATTTGGTGGTAATCCTTAAATCCTAAATTTCCTATATGTTTAGTATGGCTGATATCTGGGAACAAGTTGCTCCACAACAAAGGCTGGCTGAACTTCTAAAATTATTAGAGGAACTGAAAGAAAAGGAAAAGAAACAGGAAAATCGGGAAAATGCTCAGGATAAAAAATTTGGGGACAGAGACATCCAATTAGCAGACCTTATACAAATCCTAGGTAAGCATACGCTGGAATTAGAGAGAAGAGTTACAGAATTGGAAAAGAAAAATAATCCTTAAATCCTAGTTTTTCTAATGATTAGCATGGCAAAAAAGAAGTATAATGATTCAAAGATGAGCACGAAAGAATACAGGAACATGAGGGTATCAAATCGCCAAGGATTATCAAGAAAGAGAAAAGCGAATGAATGAAATTGTAGAAGAAAAAATAACCCTTAAATCTTGATTTTTATATTCTTTTTATGCTTATAGGGAAACGAACCATTTGGTAGTGCCCTGGACGGGATTCGAATCCACGACCTCTTGATATCTTTATATTAACCCAGATTTTCTAAAGGTAGAAGAAGCGCCCCCGACGGGATTTGGACCCGCGACCTTCTGATTTCTTCATCTTTAATCAGAACTTCTAAAGTTCATTTAGAAGTCAGACGCTCTAATCCAAGCTGAGCTACGAGGGCATAATGATTTTATTTATTTATAGACTTTAAATATATACTGATATTATGAAGAGAGAGGAGGCCTTAAAGCTCTTGAAAGAGCATGTGACTCAAGAGAACCTATTCAAGCATATGTATGCGGTAGAAGCGATAATGGAAGGCATGGCAAAATATCTAAATGAGGATGCGGAGAAATGGAGACTGTTAGGCTTACTGCATGACATTGATTTTGAAAAGGCACCAGAGCCGGACAAACATTGTACAATCGCGCCAGAAATATTAAAAGAGAAGTTTGACGAGGATTTTATAAGAGCGGTAAGAGCACACAACTTTGATAATCTTGATATTCAGCCCGAGACCAAAATGGAGCTAGCATTGATAGCTGCTGATGCGATTTCAGGACTAGTAATCGCAGCAGCGTTAATAATGCCATCAAAGAAACTGGCTGATGTAAAGGTAGAGAGCATTGCTAGCAAATTCAAGAAAAAGGACTTTGCAAGGAACTGCAGCAGGGAAAGAATATTATTTTGCGAGAAAATAGATATTCCTAAAGAAAAATTCTTTGAAATATCATTAAAGGCATTGCAAGGCATATCAAATGAACTAGGTTTATGATATGAAAACAGAAGATATTGAAAACAAATGGGAGAAGAAATGGGAAGCTGATAAGATTTTTGAAGCAGAACCAAGCAAGAAGAACAAATTCTTCATGGTCTTTGCTTACCCAACAGTGTCAGGTACGTTGCACGTTGGCCATGCGAGATCTTATGTTATTCCTGACATCATTGCAAGATACAAGAGAATGCGCGGTTTCAACGTATTCTTTCCATTAGGTTTCCATGCAACAGGCGTTCATTGCCAGACCATATTGAAGGATGTTGCAGAAAACATAAAGAACGCAGAAAAGTATGGAATAGAAACTAAAGATGCAGTTAAATTCAAGAATCCCCTGGACGTTGACAAGTATCTTGAAAGGAACATGATTAAAGCATTCAAGAGAATAGGCCTGTCATTAGACTTTAGACCTGTCGTCTCGACGATTGATCCACAATATAACAAATTCATCCAATGGCAGTTCAAAAAATTGAGAAAGGAAGGATATCTGACCCAGAAGGATTATAGACTAGCCTGGTGCCCTGATTGTAACAGCCCTGTTAGCTTGGACCCAGCTGAGATGGACATCAAAGAATGGAAGGGAGCTCAGATAAAGGATTATGTTATAATTAAATTCAGGTTAGGCGACACCATATTACCTGCAGCTACATTAAGACCCGAAACTATTTTCGGTGTAACGAATGTCTGGATAAATCCAAAAGAGAGGTATGTCAGAGCAAGAGTGGATAATGAGAAGTGGATTATATCAGAGAAAGCTGTTAAGAAACTGAAACATTTGGAAAAGAAGGTAGAGATTGAACAGGAAATTGCAGGAGAAGAATTGATAAATACAAAGGTTAAGAATCCTGCAAACAATAAGGACGTGCCGATATTACCGGGCGAGTTTGTTGATGCAAACGAAGCGACAGGAATCGTGATGAGCGTTCCTTCTCATGATCCTTTTGATTATATTTATCTGAAGAATGTCGCACCAACCATAGAACCTATACAAGTCGTTGATGTAAAAGGTTTAGGCAAGATGCCTGCAAGTGATATGCTAGAAAAGTTCAACATAAAATATCCGAGCGATCCGAAAATCGAGGACGCAACCAAGGAACTGTATAAAATCGAATGGAATAATGGTAAGATACTTGAAAATATTCCTATGTTCGGAGGAATGAATGTTCCAAAGGCAAAGAAGGAAATAGAAAAATGGTTGAGAGAAAATGGAAATGCAGACGCGATTTATGAATTATCAACCAAACCTATTTATTGCAGATGTGGCGGAGAAATTGTCATAAAGCTAGTCAAAGGCCAGTGGTTTATTGACTATGGAAATTTGAAATGGAAGGAATTGTCTAAGAAATGTTTGGAAAAGATGGAAATATATCCTCCACAATACAAGAAAGAACTCCCAAACATCATTGATTGGTTGGAAGAAAGACCATGCGTAAGGAAAAGGGGTTTAGGAACTTCATTCCCGTTCGAGGATGGTTGGGTAATAGAAGCTTTGTCCGATTCTACGATCTATATGGCCTTCTACATTGTATCCAAATACTTCAATGAAGAGAAAATAAAACTAGAAGACCTGACAGACGAGTTCTTTGATTATGTTTATCATGGGAGCGGCAAGCCGAAGAAGCCTGTTTGGGAAGAGATAAGAAAAGAATTCCTTTATTGGTATCCTTTAGATTTGAATTCTGGTGGCAAAGAACATAAGGCAGCACATTTTCCTCTGTTCATAATGAATCACGTCGCAGTTTTTTCAGAGAATTTTTGGCCAAAAGGTATCTTTGTTAACTGGCATCTAATCGCTTATGGTAAAAAATTATCAAAGCATCTTGGCAATGTGGTTTTCTGGAACGATGCAATAAAAACGTATGGGGCTGACACACTGAGACTCTATATGACTCATGGAGCAAACCAGTGGGAGGATTTTGACTGGAAGAACGAAGAGTGCGAGATCTATAAGAAACATTTAGATACTTTTAACAAGCTTATAAAAGAGATAATAAAAAACAAACCGAAGAAAGAGAAGGAACATATTGACAAATGGTTCGAATCGAGAATAAACAGGGTAATAGACGAAGCCACGAATGCTTTGGATAGGAATGAGATTAAGAAAGCTTCAAACTCTGTCTTCTTTACAATCTTAAATGACATTTATTGGTATAGGAAAAGGACTAAGAAAATCAATCCTGAGATACTGCCGATATGGTTAAAACTTCTGTCTCCGTTTATCCCGCACACATGCGAAGAAGTATGGAACAAGCTTGGAAATAAGAATTCTATAATGCTTGAGAGTTGGCCTTCATTCAATTCTGAACTAATTAAATTAAAAGAGGAAGCAGCAGAGGAAGAGATTAGAACGTTGCTGAAGGATATTGAAGAGATAAAGAAACTATCAGAAATAAAGAAGCCTGCAAAAATAACTTTGTTCGTTGCTCCTGCATGGAAACATGAGATATTTGATTCAGTGGTGAAGGGAATAGAACTAAAGGAAATTATAAAGAATTATAAAGGCCAAGAAAAAGAAATCTCAGATTATTACAAGAAGATACAAAAGAGAAAGCCTGTTGAAGAGAAATTCTTGAAGGGTCATGAACTAAAGCATCTGGAAGAAACAAAAGACTTTCTTGAAGATGAATTAAAGTGCGATATAGAAGTCGTTGCTGCAGAAAAATCAAATCATCCAAAAGCTTTGGTTGCCGAACCTGAGAAACCTGGAATACTCATTGAGTAATTATAAATTCATATATTCTTTGAAAGCCTTCTCAACGTTTTTTCTGTTAACAAAGTTTCTATGGCCCCTGAAACCTCCGCCGAAATTCTTTGGTATGTGCATTATTTCATGTATCATTGTCTTTATCTTATCCTCGTGACAAAGATTGTCAAAATTTTCAGATATTATCTCGATTACATAGAATGCCTTATTATTCATGGCAACCTGCATTACCTTTGGTAGACCGTGGATTCTAGCAACAGTTCTTCTGCTCTTTGAACCGTGGCTCCTTATGCACAATAGCTTATCGGTCTTTACGTGTTTTAGGTTTAGTTTGGTTATGATGTCATTTGCTAGGCTCTGAATTTCGATGTCAGTTTCGTAACGCATGATAATTATTCACATTAAGAATATTTATGATTATTCAATGGGTCCAATTGATTTAAATTATTTTCTATTCTTTTTGATAGTATGCAAAGAGGTTATTTATTTTTCAATTTAGAAGATAGAACTGACAGAAGAAAAATTGCAGAAGATATTGTTAGGCTTGGAAATGGTTATGTTCCAGCTGTAGAATTCTTAAAAAATAAGTATTTTGATGCTCGTGTCCTATTTGATACTAGAGATAGAAAAGAAGCAATGGAGCTTTCAGATAAATTGAAAAAACATAAAGGCATAAAAAGAGATTCTGTTAAAATTTTATACACAAATAATTGGGATTTGATGAATAATATAGGTTTAACTTCTTTAAACTTTTAGTAGTAAATTAAAGTTATTAATTGTTTAAGTCATAAATCCTCATGAATAAAGCCGTCATAATATTTTTCCTTATTCTCATATCAGCTTTCTTGATTTCTAATTATATTGAAGAAAATAAGAGCTATATCGTGGCAGATGTCGTGGACGGAGACACTTTCAAAACTGTAGATGGAAAAACTATAAGATTAACAGGAATCAATGCACCTGAAGTCGGAGAGAATTATTATGAAGAAGCAAAGGATAAATTGAAAGAAATGGTTTACAGGAAGAAAATAAGACTGGAAAGAGATGCTAGCAATAAAGATGTCTATGGTAGACTGCTAAGGTATGTTTATGTTGATTATTTGTTTGTTAATGCTGAAATGGTTAGATTAGGCCTAGCTAAATTTGAAGAAGTTGAACCCAATAAAAAATATTCTAAATTATTTTTGGATTTAGAAAATAAAGCTAGGAAGACTAAACGATATATTTGGAGTTAGACAAAGAAATCTTTCCAGAAAAGCTTTAGAGAATAAAAATCTGAGGCAATGAAATCTGGTTTAGATGCCATCAATTTAGCGTATGTTCTATAGCTGCCATCTCCTGCTATTGCTAACGCTTTTATTTTTCTTTGTTTTGCATCCCTTATCCCGCATTCCATATCCTCCACAAATAATACTTTTTTAGCATCAACACCAAACTCCTTTATTACATCGTCCATAACATCACCTTTCAGAGGAAATCCGCCTTTTATTCTGTCAAAATATTTAGTTATACCATAACTCTCAGCTTCTTTTTTGATGTACTCTGGCCTATGACCGCTTGCCAATATCAGTGCCTTATCTTGCTGTTCCTTGAGGAATCTTAAAGTTTCTCTGATTCTCGAAAATGGCCTTATCTTTACTTTGCTTGATTCGTATAGTTTTCCGAATGTCTTTTGCACTTCTTCCATAGGATTGAAAACTCCCATATTCCTATAGAAATTCTCAAATGGGATGTCAAACTCTTCCTTGAATTGATGTAAAGAGACTTCTTTGGCACCATAATGAACCAGAGTCTTGTTTGTAGTATCATGAACTCTTGATAAATCGTCGCTAAGAACTCCACTCCAGTCTGTAATGACCGCTTCAATTGGTGTTGTCATAAAACAAATATGAAAGAAAAGGATTTAAATTTTTCTAGTTCAAGCTACTAAAGTTATTTTAATATGTTTAACATACTATAATCATGAGTAAATTTTTCGTTTTTGGAGACAGCATAACTTATGGTGCTTGGGACAAAGCAGGCGGTTGGGTTCAGAGATTAAGAACCTTCATAGAAGAAAAATATCCTGAAGAACATTTAATTTATAACTTGGGAATTTCTGGAGACACAAGTGACCTTCTGCTAGAAAGATTTGAAGCTGAAACAAAGAAAAGGATAGAAGGAAAAACTTTTATATTTATATTTCAACTTGGTCTGAATGATTCTGCATTTCTAAGTACAAAAAAAGATTTTTGGGTTAGTCAAGAAAAATTTAGATACAATTTAAGAGGGATAATAAAAATATCAAAGAGTATCTCTAAAAAAATTTTCTTTTTAGGAATTACTCCAGTTGACGAAGCTAAAACTCAACCTGTTGTATGGGATGAAAGAGTGACCTATAAAAATGAAAACATAAAAAAATATGATGAAATAATAAAAGAAGTCTGCAACGTAGAAAATATTCACTTTATAGAAATTTTTGACAAATTCTTTAAATCAGGTTACAAAAAGCTTTTGCAAGATGGACTTCACCCAAACTCAGAAGGGCATGAAAAAATATTTGAAATTGTTAAAGATTTCTTAATTGAAGATAAAATAATCTAATTTATTTAGTGAAATATAACATTATTATTATGAATAATCTTTTGTTAAAAAGACATATGAAAGAGCTGAAGAAAAGGAAACCTCCACTCCTTGTGGTAAATGCAGTCATATCAAGGGAAGATGAAGTGCTTCTAATTAAAAGAGGGAAGTTTCCTGATAAAGGAAAGTGGGTTGTGCCAGGTGGACATGTTAAATATTATGAGACCCCTGAAGAAGCTTTAAAGAGAGAGGTTAAGGAAGAAACCAGTTTGGAAATAGAAGTTATAGGTATAATACTAACTGAAACTGATAAGAAAGGTTTAGATCCGAGAGGCTATCATCTTGCTACGACTTTTTTAGTCAAACCCATAGGTGGTAAACTAACCAAATCAAAGGAAGCCTATGATATTAAATGGTTTAAACTAGGAAAGTTACCATCAAACTTAGGTCTTGATTGCAGGAAATATTTCCAAGAAACAATAACAAAAGACCAACAAATCTCAGAGCTTCTAAAATACGTTCCACCTATGCCGATGGTAAACCAGATAATTTATAGAAAATTTAATGATGAAATAAAAATATTATTTGGTAAAAGAAACAAACCTCCTCATTTTAGCGAGTGGATTATTCCCGGTGGACATTTTTCTTACAAAGAAACACTTGAAGAGGCGTCCATAAGAAAAGCAAAGCAAGAAACTGGATTGACAGTAGAAGTTGATTGTGTAATAGATTTAGCATCTGATGTTGGCATAGATCCAAGGTCAAGAAACTTATTGATTTATCATCTATGCAAATATAAATCCGGAGAATTAAAAGAGTCTAAGGATATAAAGGATTTCTATTGGCATGACATAAGAAAACCATTGCCTAAAGACGTCAGATTTGTCGTGTCTACTATTTATAGAGCCTTTAATAAATCAAGAGATTATTTGTTGAAAAAATAATTCTATATTGCGTGTGCCTTTTCCCAGAACTCTTCAAACTTATCTCTATAATCTGTCTTACAGTTCAAGAACCAGATTCCCTTGCCATTCTCATCAACAGTCATACCATGATCTCCATCAGCCACGATCAAATACGGCAAGGCTCTTCCCAATCTCATTTCAATATTTATTTTCTTTAATTTTTGCAATGTGTCTGGATGTATCTCAGCTGCGACAATCCTTATCTTGATTCCTCTTTCAACAGCTCTCTTTATACCTTCCAAAAGAACGATGTCATCAAAAAATTTGTTTGTCGTTATCATTATCTCTTCTTTAGCCAGGTCAAATAACAAGGAAGCCTTATTCACAAAGTCTCCCTCATATTGCTCATACGTCTTTTCGCCAAGCCATATGGTCTGACCTCTTAATTCTAAGAATTCGCTGTATTTCTTTTCTAAGTCAGAAAATAATTCCTTTATTCTTATATAATCCTTGCTAACATAGCTCAGAATTCTTGGAAATGGGTTTGTGGATCTAGCAAGCCAGAAAACCTTGCTCTTTTCCTGTCCGCTCTCGATCAATCCTTTCTTTTGCAAAGAATAAAGATATTTGTAGGCATTGGTAACAGACATGCCAGCCTCCTCAGCAATCTTGGCAGCATCAACCTTTACCATATCTCTATTAGTAAGCATAAGCATAGCTCTTAGAATCCTTATCTCCAAATCGTCGAATTGCTTGCTTTCCTTGAGTATTGTGCAAAACTCGTTTATTTCCATAGTTAAGTTATAGATACTTTGCTTTAAATTTCTTATGTTTTTTATAAGCTATGTTATAAAGTATATAGGTTCAAATCCTTGACTGCTAATGACAATATATTTATAAGCGTTGATTCTAATTAATTTGCATGCAAACCAATGATTTTGTTCGGGTATCATATACAGCAAAAATAAAGGAAACAGACCAGGAAATAGACAAGACGGATGATAAGAGCGTTCCCATTGTTATTAACTCTGATTTCTTGATGAAAGGATTAGAGGAAGCTTTGTTGGGAATGAATGTTAATGAGAGAAAAACTGTGGAGATAACGCCTGAAAAAGCATTTGGTCCTAGAGATCCGAGCTTGGTGAGATTGATTCCTATATCTGAATTTAGAAAGCATAACACAGAACCGAAAATCGGAATGTTCTTCCAAGGAGACAACATGAGGGGAAAGGTTTTAGCTGTGTCAGGAGGACGAGTAAAGGTTGATTTTAATAATCCATTGGCAAGCAAGACATTGATATATGATATAGAGGTAAAAGAAAAGATTGACAGCATTGATAATAAAGTGAAATCATTATTCGAAATTTATATCGGAGAAAATAAGGAAAAGATTAAGGTGAATGTTCTGAATGAAAAGGAAGTTGAAATAGAAATACCGCCTTTGTTAAATTCTTTATACAAGAAAAGAATAGCTGACAATATAATTAAGATTCTGAATTTTGAAAAAGTGAAGTTTGCTGAAGTTTTTGAAAAGTCAAAAGAAGATAAAACTTAGTCATCTTGCAGTTTTTACTAACTCTAATAATTTATCAAATGCTTCTATCATGGTTCCTACTGATTCTTGAATTTCTTTTCCAGAGTATGATGTTCTTACAACAATAAAATCTCCTGGTGTCAAATTGTGTTTAATAATAGCTCCTAAAGAATCATCTTTAGGTTGAACATATTTTATTGAAAAATTATCTCTTTGTCTTGCTTGAAACCATGCTATATATTCTCTTCCATCCAATAACGTATTTTTTGTTCTACCTTTGAGAACTTTTACTCTTACATGATTATATCTACCTCTAGGATTAGGAGGTTCAACGGATTCTATTAGTGCTGAAGGAGGTAATGAAGAGACAAACATTCTCCCTACATCTCCAGATTCTCTTAACATTTGTTTATACCTATCACTTTCTTCAATTTCTTTTTGTCCGTAATAACTTCTCATTCTTATAACTTGAGCGCTATTCATTCCAACATCTTCTGGTCTGAGCTTATGATTCATAAAATTTATTAGAAATGTTAATTATTTAAATTATATTTTGCTTTATAACAATTCAATTAAGTATAAAAATTTATTTCTCAAAAAATTAGAAGGAGGTTTTCATCGATGGCAATTAAAAGTATTGAAGGTGCAGGGAAATTATCTGATACTGATGAAGATTTGAGAAAAATTCTTGAAACAAGAAGAGCAGACATAAAGGTCGTCGGAGTTGGCGGTGCTGGAAACAACACAATTTCTAGATTGATGCAGGTTGGAATTGTTGGCGCAGAGATTGTTGCAGTTAATACAGATGCGCAGGACTTGCTATACACTGACGCGGACAAAAAAGTTCTGATTGGAAAGGATCTGACAAGAGGTCTTGGAGCTGGTGCTGATCCAAAAGTCGGTGGAGAGGCTGCAAGAGAAAGCAGAGAAGACATAAAAGATGCAATAAAAGGAGCAGACATGATTTTCATCACATGCGGTTTAGGTGGTGGAACAGGAACAGGAGCTTCACCAGTTGTAGCAGAGATTGCAAAGAAATCCGGGGTACTAACTGTAGGCGTGGTAACACTACCCTTCTCAATGGAAGGAAGACTGAGAATGGCAAACGCACAAAGCGGATTAGATGAGCTGCAAAAAAATGTTGACACACTGATAATAATACCGAATGATAAACTATTAGAAATAGTTCCAGATGTCTCAATCGTAACAGCATTCAAAGTTTGTGATGAGGTCCTAGTAAATTCTGTAAAAGGCATAACTGAATTAGTAACTAAACCTGGTTTGGTCAATTTGGATTTTGCAGATATAAAGGCTGTTATGACTAACGGTGGTTTGGCAATGATTGGTCTAGGAGAATCAGACACAGAAAACAGAGCAGTCGAAGCTGTTGAAAAGGCTTTGAACAATCCTTTGTTAGATGTTGAGATAGAAGAGGCAAGCGGAGCATTGATAAATGTTTCAGGCGGAACAGACGTAACCATAAGAGAGTGTCAAGAGATCGTAGAGGCAGTATCAACAAAGATTTCAGGTGATGCAAAGATTATCTGGGGAGCACAGATCACAAAGGAACTGGGAGATATAGTAAGAGCATTATTGATAGTCACGGGAGTTAAAGCACCTAATGCATACGCTTACGGAGAAAAGGTATTCCCAAAAGAGAAACAGAAAGAGATTGAAAAAATACTCGGAATAGATTTCGTCTAGATCTTTAAACAAAAAAGGATAGCAGATGTAACTAAACATTAAAATAAAAGACTGTCTTAAGAGAATCATCTATATTTAAAACAATAGAAATATAAAAAGCATAAAGCATTTAAATAGTACACTTTATAATAGTTTTATTCTGGTGTTTTAATGGATGAGGTAAAGCAAGAGACGATAGAAGCGATAAAGAAGCCTGGTATAGGCGGAAAAATAGCAAACAAATTAAAAGAGTATAAAAGAGTTTTGAGCGTATCAAAAAAACCAGACAAGGAAGAACTTGTACAATCAATGAAAATAAGTGGTTCTGGTATACTATTTTTAGGTGTAATAGGATTTGTAATATTCTTGTTATACTTCTTGATACAGATGATTGCAACAGGACAGCTTGGTGTTTAGAATGATAAGAACGATAAGAACTACAGTAGGAAGAGAAAATGCAGTTATAGAGACGCTTGCAAGCAAGATTAAAAATAGCAAGTCAGATATAAGATGCATCTTCTATCCTGGAGAACTCAAAGGCTATGTTTTCTTAGAGGGTGATGAAGAAGCGATAAACGAAGTGATAAAGACAGTACCGCATGTAAAGGGTATAATAAAAAAGGATGTTAAAATTAGTGATATCAAAAAATTCTTGGAAACTAAGAAAATTGAGATTAAAGTTAATAGGGGAGATGTTGTGGAAATAATCGGTGGACCTTTCAAGAATGAGAAAGGTAAGGTTACTAGAGTAGATGAAGCAAAAGAAGAATTGACTATAGAATTGTTAGATGCAGCAATACCGATACCGATTACGATACCAATAGATTCTGCCAAGGTCATAGAAGCTGCAGAAAAGAGTGAGAACAAATGACTACAATAAAAGTTATAGTTCAAGGTGGAAAAGCGAATCCAGCACCACCATTAGGACCATCTTTGGCTGCTGCAAAGGTTGATACTGCAAAGGTAATAGACGCGATAAACGAAAAGACAAAAGACTTTAATGGCATGGAAGTCCCTGTTACTGTTAATATAGACCCAAAAACAAAAGAGTTTGAAATATCTGTAGGAACGCCATCTCTGACAGCTTTAGTCAGAAAAGAGTTGAACGTGAAGACGTTAGCAAAATCTCCATTCAATGTTTATAAAAAAGATGAAGTAACAGAAGAGTTTAAGGATAGTTTGAAATTCGAACAGGTCGTAAAGATTACTAGAATGAAGATGAATGATATAAAGACAGATGATTTGAAAAAGGCGGTCAAGCAGGTAGTTGCATTCTGTGTAAGCTCTGGCGTGTATATAGAGGATAAAAAACCCAAGGAAATTATCAAAGAGATTGACGAAGGAAAATGGGATGAAAAAATCAAATAAAATTTTAGACATCGAAAAGATTGAAGAGGACCCAAGAGGTTGTGTTTATTCTGGAGATTTTAACGGTAAAAACTTTCAGATATTTTCATTCAAAAAAGATGCACCGCGTGGAGGTCATTATCATAATCTAGAGACCACTCATTTTATTCTATACGGTTCTCTTGAGCTCAGAACTAAATCCAAAGACGGAGAAAAAGAAGATATAAAAATTGTTGAAGCCGGTGAGGTGGTCATAATTAAACCATGGAAGATACACATCTTTATAGCAAAAGAGGATTCGCTGATATTGGAACTGAGAGAAGAAGGGTTTGAAACTTTTGAGTATCAACCCTATAGAAAAATGGTTAATGAATTTATTGGAAAATCTAAGACAGTAACTTAAGTATTTATTATTATAAAGTTCAAATATGGTTATGATATCTTTTTTGATTCTAAACTCGTATCCAAGATATCATAAGATGATTCTATGAAGACCTATGCCGAATCTGGTGTTGATAGAGAGTTGAGAGATAAAGCAAAGAAACGTCTGGTGGATCTGAAATCAACTTTTGCTCTGAGCAAGCATGGAAAAATAATCGAAACTCCTTTTAACACGCTTTACCCAATAGGAAATGATGTTTTTCATGTTAAAGCTTCTGATGGTGTAGGGACAAAGGTTTTGATAGCACAGCTAGCTGAAAAACATGACACTATAGGTATAGATGCGATAGCAATGGTCGTTAATGATTGTATAAGATGCGGAGCTCAACCCATAGCGCTAACAGACTCTATTGATATAAAGAGATCTGATCCTGAGGTAATACAAGATATTCAGAAGGGATTGAGTATTGGTGCGCATGAAGCAGATTGCCCCCTTGTAGGAGGGGAGATTGCCGACGTTCCAGAAATAATGAACGCCTTTTATCATATAAATTGTGATTGTGTAGGAGAGGTTGAGAAAAATAAAATAATAACCGGCGAGAAAATTAAACCAGGTGATGTAATAATAGGTTTGCCATCTTCAGGCGTTCACAGCAACGGCATTTCTCTGTTGAGAAAAGTGTTATTCAAGAGCTGGGGCGGGGCCTTTGGTGCTTATGAAACACCTGATAATTTTAATAGAGAATTAATATACGAGGCTCTTGAGCCAACTAGGATTTACGTTAAACCCTTTCTGAATGCTGTAAAAGAGATTGATGTGCTAGGCGCAGTTAATGTAACAGGCGATGCTTATCTAAAGTTCAGGAAGCTCACTAGATTCGGATTTGAGTTTGACAATTTCAAACCACAACCAATATTCAAGCTGATTCAAGATTGCGGAGTCTCTACAGAAGAAATGTTCAAGACCTTTAACGTGGGTTGGGGTTTTGCTGTAATAGTTAGAAAGGAAGATGTAGATAATACATTACAGACTCTAAAAGGAAGTGAAGTCATAGGTAAAATCACAGACAAAGGAATTATAATAAAATTTGAAGGTAAAAAAATTATATTAGAGGATTAAAATGCTACATAGAATAGAAGTCGTTTTCAAAGAGAATATGATTGATGCTTTAGGAAGTAATGTAAAGAAGAGAATAATAGAGGATTTGAAAATAAAGGTTGATTCTGTAAAGACTGTTGATGTTTATACGATTGATAGTAACCTATCCGAAGAAAAATTAAACATTCTAGGAGAGAATCTGTTTGCAGATCCTGTTATACAAGATTATACTATTGATACAGCAATCGCGAAAGATTTTGTTTGGTTGATAGAGGTCGGATTCAAACCTGGTGTCACAGATAATGTAGGAAAGACATCAAAAGAAGGAATAGAAGATATTTTCAAAACAAAAATAAATGGAGTCTATACATCAAAACAATATGTAATAAAAGGGAATTTGAAAAGAGAAGATGCAGAAAAAATAGCATCTGGCCTGCTTGCAAACCAGCTAATCGAGAGATGGGAGATATTAAGCTTTGATGAGTGGAAGGATAAAGGCATCAAAGCATCTGTTCCTATTGTTAAGATTATTCATGAACCTCAGGTTTCTAAAATAAATCTAGATGTCAGTGATGAGGATCTTGTTAGGATAAGCAGAGAAGGTGTACTAGCATTGAGTCTGGAAGAGATGAAAGCGATTAGAGATTATTACAAAAACAAAAAGGTTTTGGATGAGAGAAAGAGATTTGGACTCTTAGACAAACCAACCGATGTTGAACTGGAAACATTAGCACAAACATGGTCAGAACACTGCAAACATAAAATATTCAATGCTATCATAGATTACACAGATGGAAATGAAAAAACAAAAATAAACTCTTTGTTCAAAACCTTCATAAAAAGATCAACAGAAGAGATTGGAAAGGATTGGCTGGTCTCTGTTTTCAAAGACAATGCAGGCGTTATAAGGTTCAATGATGATTGGAACATTGTTATGAAGGTCGAAACTCATAATAGTCCGTCTGCTTTGGATCCTTACGGTGGTGCTCTAACTGGAATAGTTGGTGTTAACAGGGATCCTTTAGGAACTGGCATGGGTTCTAAGTTGATATTCAATACAGATGTATTCTGTTTTGCTTCTCCCTTCTATGACAAACCATTGCCTCCGAGACTTATGCATCCAAAAAGAATATTCGAGGGTGTGAGAAAAGGTGTTGAGCATGGTGGTAACAAGAGTGGCATACCTACTGTGAATGGAAGTATAGTATTTGATGATAGATTTCTAGGAAAACCTTTAGTGTATTGTGGGACAGGAGGTATAATGCCATCTAAAATAGATGGCAAAGAGACCCACCTGAAAATAATCGAGCCTAATGATTTGGCTGTGATGTGTGGAGGTAGAATAGGCAAGGATGGCATACATGGTGCTACATTTTCTTCAGAAGAATTGCATGAGGGTTCTCCTGCAACAGCTGTGCAAATCGGTGATCCGATAACGCAGAAAAAAATGTTAGACTTCTTATTGGAAGCAAGAGACCTGGGTTTGTATAGAACCCTAACAGACAACGGAGCTGGTGGACTGTCATCTTCAATCGGCGAGCTTGCGCAAATAACTGATGGTTGCGAAATCTATCTGGATAAATGCCCATTAAAATATGCTGGATTGAACCCATGGGAAATATTATTGTCCGAGGCTCAAGAAAGAATGACTGTGGTTGTTGAACCAGAAAAACTTGACGAGTTCTTGAAGCTAGCAGAGAGAAGGGGGGTTGAAGCAACTGTGGTGGGAAAGTTTACAGACAGCAAAAAGTTTCATGTTTTATACAAAAATAAAACAGTTGCTTATACTGATATGGAATTTTTGCATGAAGGTGTCCCTCAAATGAGTTTGAAGGCCGTCTGGTCAAAACCAAAATATGAAGAACTAAACATAAAATGTCCAATAGATTTGACTGACGAATTAAAAAATGTCTTAGGTAGACCTAACGTCTGTTCTAAAGAGTATGTCATCAGGCAGTATGACCACGAGGTTCAAGGCGGTTCTGTTATAAAACCATTGACAGGATTAAGAAATGATGGACCGAGCGATGCTGCAATAATGAGACCTTTACTAGACTCGATGGAAGGTGTGGTAGTTTCTCATGGTATATGTCCTAGGTATAGCGATGTGGATGCTTACAACATGGCTGCATGTACAATGGACGAGGCCATAAGAAATTATGTAGCTGTTGGAGGTTCCTTAGAACATGCGGCTGCTCTGGATAACTTTTGTTGGTGTGATCCTGTAAAATCTGACAAGACACCTGATGGAGAATTTAAATTAGCACAGTTAGTAAGAGCGTGTCAGGCTCTTTATGATTGCACAACTCATTACAAAGTTCCTCTGATATCAGGAAAGGATAGTATGAAAAATGACTATATGATCGGGAGCATTAGAATATCGATACCGCCGACTCTTTTGATTTCTGTAATCGGAAAAATAAATGATGTAAGAAGATCTGTATCAATGGATGCAAAGGAAGAAGGAGATAGCGTATATGTGTTAGGATTGACCAAGAATGAGCTTGGAGGTTCTGAGTATTACGCTCTTCATAACAAAATAGGTATAACTGCACCTTCGGTTGATTTGAAGTCAGCATTAAAACTATATTTTGCCTTAGGTAATGCAATGGAATTAGTACAGTCATGCCATGACTGTTCTGACGGCGGTCTAGGCGTTGCACTTGCTGAGGCTGCTTTTGCAGGAGGTCTTGGCATGTCAATAGACATGAGAAAGATTCCTAAAGAAAATGTTGAAAGAAACGATTTCCTTTTGTTTTCAGAATCACAGAGCAGGTTTGTTGTTACTGTAAAACCGGAAAACGAAAAAAGTTTTGAAGAAATGATGAAGGGAAATATCTTTGCAAAGATTGGAGCTGTGACTAAAAATGATTTCACTGTTTACGGGTTGGATGGAAAAATCTGTATAAAATCCAGTACAAATGAATTGAAAGATGCATGGCAAAAAACTTTGAGATGGTAATATGAAACCAAAAATATTGGTGCTAACCGGCTATGGAATCAACTGCGATTATGAAACGCAGCATGCTTTTAACCTAGTCGGTGGCGATGCAAAAAGAGTTCACATAAATGACTTGATAGACAAGGTGGAGAGTTTAGATGATTATCACATAATTGCATTTCCGGGAGGATTCTCGTTTGGAGACGATATAAGTTCTGGAAAGGTTCTGGCAAACAAGATAAAGTTCAATATTTTCGAAGAGGTTCAGAGGTTCATAGACGATGGGAAAATAATAATAGGTATCTGCAACGGGTTCCAATCTATGGTAAAGTTAGGAATCCTTCCCGCGTTCAAGAAGAATTATAAAAGGCAAACAGTCACACTAACCTTCAATGACTCTGGAAGATTTGAAGATAGATGGGTCTATCTAAAGTCTAATCCAAAGTCTAGATGCATTTTCACAAAGAATATAGGTGTGATATACTTGCCAGTCAGACATGGCGAAGGTAAATTCGTAGCAAGCAATATGTTCCTGCAGAAACTGAACAAGAATAACCAGATAGCATTCTGGTATGTTGATGAAAAAGAAAATCTTGTTGGATATCCTTGGAATCCTAATGGCTCTTTAGAGAACATAGCAGGGATATGCGATGAGACAGGAAGAGTTTTCGGATTGATGCCGCATCCAGAAGCCTACCTATACAGAACTAATCATCCTAGATGGACTAGAGAGAAGCTTGTTGAAGAGGGTATGGGCGTAAAAGTTTTTAGGAATGCTGTTGAATTCATAGAAGAAAAATTTTAATTCTAAATTTATAAATAAGACATTAAAAATAATATTATGATCAAACTTCTAGTTTTTGATTTTAATGGTGTACTGCTTGCAGATACCCAAGCATGTATGGCAGCAGATAATCATGTTATAAAAACTTTTGGCGGCAAACCTGTCAGCCTTAAAGTTTATAGAGATACGATTATCATTCCCTCTGTCAATTTCTACTCAGCTCACGGATGTAACAGAGAAGAACTATTAGAAAATTCAAAAAGATTAGGAAAAGTTTTTCACACTTTTTATGAAAAAAGAGCAGCGAAAATAAGAGGGAGAAAATATGCAAAAGAAGTTTTAAAATGGCTCTACAAAAACAATATTGATTCTGTAATTTTGAGCAACCATACTGTTGTAGGCATAACTTATCAATTAGAAAGACTCGGAATGAAAAATTATATCAAAAAATTATTGGCAAACGCTATTCTTGACTCTACATTGAAAGCAAGAAACAAACAAGAGAAGTTAATCGATTATATTAAATCAAATAAATTCAAAAAATCTGAGGTTGTAATAATTGGCGATTCACCTGAAGAAATTGAAATTGGTAAAAAATTAGGAATAAAAACTATTGCAATTACTGGTGGTTATTACTCTACTTCTAGACTTAGAAACAGTAACCCTGATTTTCTGATTAATAACTTGAAAGAATTGATTGGAATTATTAAAAGAATGAACAAAGTATAAATAATTTAGATATTAATTATTATTGAATAATATGAGTTCCATTACCGTAATTCTAGGGTCTGCTTCTGACAAGCCTATATTTGATAAATGTAAAGCAGTACTAGATGATTTTGGAGTAAGATTCGATACGCACATAGCATCTGCACACAGAACCCCTGAAAAAATAGATGAGATAGTAAAGAATTCTGACTCTGATGTCTTCATAGCTATTGCTGGTCTATCAGCAGCCTTGCCAGGTATGATAGCAGCTAAAACAATAAAGCCTGTAATAGGAATACCAGTTGAGTCAAAACTAGATGGCTTGGATGCATTATTATCAATAGTCCAGATGCCACCTGGAATACCTGTTGGTTGTGTTGGAATTGACAGAGGAGAGAATGCTGCATTACTAGCAATACAGATACTATCTCTACAAGACGAGAGTTTGAAAGCTAAGTTAAAGAACTACAGGGAAAAGATGAAAGAGGGCGTTAGAAAGGCAGATCTAGAAGCAAAAAATTGGTGAGTATGGCAATACATCCAATAGATTACAGATACGGCTCTCAAGAGATGAGAAACGTATTTGATGAAGAAAAAAAGCTAGAGAAGATGCTCTTGGTAGAGTCTGCACTTGCTGAGGCTTTAGCAGACTTGGATATAATTCCTAAAAAATGTTCTGAAGAAATAAAAAGAAGAGCAAACACAAAAGATGTAAAACTGGAAAGGGTAAAAGAGATTGAAGAAGAGACCAAACATGATGTAATGGCTATCGTAAAAGCATTAACAGAGGTCTGCGGAGAAGCCGGAAAGTTTGTTCATCTAACAGCAACCAGTTATGACATCGTTGATACTGCCAATGCGTTGTTATTGAAGGAGGGTTTAAAAATTCTTTTGAAAGAAGGAAAAGATTTGTTAAGAACCTGTCTAAATATTTCTGAAAAATATAAAAACCTGATAATGATCGGAAGAACACATGGTCAACATGCCATACCTATAACTCTAGGATTCAAATTTGCCAACTATTCAAACAAATTAGGAGAAGATCTTATAAGACTAGAATATGATGTAGAGAACTATATACTAGGTAAATTTTCTGGAGCTGTTGGGAATTATGCTGCACAAAAAGTTTATGATTTGGGAGACGAGCTTGAAATTAAAGTCATGGAAAAATTAAATATAAAACCTGCAGATATAACTACCCAGGTTGTTGAGAGGGAAAGCTTTGCGAGGATAATATGCGACATAGCGATATTAGCATGCAGCATAGAACAGATTGCAAAGGAGATTAGAAACCTGCAGAGAACAGAGATAGGAGAACTTAGCGAACCGTTCGGAGAAAAACAGGTAGGATCAACGACAATGGCGCAGAAGAGGAACCCAAAAGATACGGAAAACGTGTGCTCCAATGTAAGGATAATAAGGTCATGCGTATATCCTGCTCTGGAAAACATTGCACTAGAACATGAAAGAGATTTAACGAACTCTGCAGCAGAGAGATCATTGATACCAACTGCTTTTGTTCTAGCAGACGAGGTTCTTACGAGAATGAATAAGATACTAAATGGTTTAGTTGTTTATCCGGAAAACATAAAGAAAAACCTAGACATGTCCAAAGGAACTATTATGTCTGAAGCGATTATTACAAAGCTTGTAGAAAAGGGAATGGGAAGACAGGATGCGCACGAATTGTTAAGACAATCTTCAATACAAGCATTTGAAACAAACAAGCATCTTAAGGAAATCTTACTGGAAAAAAACATTATAAAAAAATATCTGACTATCAAGGAGATTGAAGATGTGTTTGATTATAAAAGTTATACTGGTCTGTCTGTTGAAAAAACCGAGAAAGTAATAAATAAGTGGAGAGGGTGGTTGAATGCAAACAATTGAAAAAACTAATCTTCCGTTGAAATTAAAAAACAGGGGAAAAGTTCGTGATGTATATGATTTGAACGACAAACTGTTGATGATAGCAACCGATAGGATTTCTGTCTTCGATGTTATTCTCCCGACGTTGATACCATATAAGGGAATAATACTAACAAGCCTTTCTAATTTCTGGTTTAAAAGAACTAAAGATGTGATAGACAATCACATAATCATTGATGATTTCAATTCCATGCCTCCTGATGTAAAAAGATTTCAGGAATTAAGAGGAAGATCTGTTCTAGTTAAGAAAGCTGAACCGATAATGGTAGAGTGCGTGGTCAGAGGTTATATAACTGGCTCTGCTTGGAATGCATACAAGAACGGAGAAGCGATATGTGGAATAACTCTGCCAGAAGGACTTGTGGAGAGTGATAAACTTCCAGAACCATTGTTCACGCCAACGACCAAAGCAATGACAGGGCATGACGAAGCAATAACTGAAGAACAAATGAGAAAACAATTCGGAGAAGGCTTGACAGAAAAACTGAAAAATATCAGTTTAAAGATTTATGATTTCGCTGAAAAAGAAGCTAGGAAAAAGGGAATCATAATAGCTGACACAAAGTTTGAATTCGGGTTTTTGGATGGAGAAATTATATTAATTGATGAATTACTAACTCCTGATTCTTCCAGATTCTGGCCGGCTGATTATTACAAACCTGGTGGTTCTCAGAAGAGTTTTGACAAACAGTTTGTACGAGATTTTATGACTAGTAAAGGCTGGGATAAAAAACCTCCGATACCAAGTGTACCAGAAGATATTGTAAAAGAAACCACCAAAAAATACATAGAAGCATATGAGAAGATAACTGGAAAGAAATTTGCTTTTTTAGAATAACCATCTTATATGAAATTTCGCTAAAGTTGGATTAAAATTTAGAAAAACCAAAATTATACAATTTTTACCCATATTTAGTATATAGAAAGTTTAGAGTTCAAGTCTTCTTCATCAAAGTGTTTTCTTCTACCTCTTCTTTTCCAATTTGGTGGTGACGGCATATTGAAAACCTTAAAATTATCTTCTACTTTCTTTATCTAATATTCTTTCTTCAATTCTATCCAAAAATTTCTGCCTAACCACAAAAACATTACCCATAGTTATCACTATAAAACTTTTTTGAAAATATGTCCTCTATTAGACGTGCCAGTATACTTCTGATAAGCTTCATCCATCCATTTATTACCGCTATTTACCTCTTTTATATCTTCTAAGTTTCCTGACATACTTATCACCTACATTATTCATAACCTGAAAAATCAAAGTTATGACTCCTTCCTTAAGATTTTGCCAAATCAAATGTTACAGAAATAGTTGTACTCTATTTCATCTGTTAAAAATTCCAATGTGTCAAATGGCTATTAATGTATATAGTCTCCTAGCTACTTAAAGCAATAATATTTACTACTATTTTATAATAAATTTTAACAATTGTAAGAATAAAGATTTAAGAGTTATTTCTATCTGTTAACAAAGTTCAGTACTTTTCTCTTGAATATTTTAACTGGGCTTTTCTCAGTCCGTCACGCATTTTTCCCATACAACCAATTTAGAATTTCTGGTCTAAATATTCTCTTGAAACTTATTTAATCAATTCTAGCGAATATGAAATTCCGGCAGTTTTTATTAAATTTAAAGTAATAATCCGGTTCCATGTTCAGCATTACCTACTGATTTGCCTAGGTCTTCTAAAACAATCTTTTCTCCTGTTCTCTTATCTATAAGCTTAAAGTCAGAGACAATTGCTGGATATTCATTGTAGACTAGTTTATTTGGAAAAATACCTAAAGATTTTTTTCTAAAAGTCCATGAAGAATGAGAATAGGAATTTACAATGAATTTTATTTTTTCATTTTCATTCTCTCCTGATACTGTAAAAATTGGCACATCCTTTCCTATTCTCTTTAATTTTATGTCGTTGAAATCATGTATTTTTTTTCCATCAAAAAATGATATATCTTTCTTAATAGATTTCCCAAAAAAATAAGGTTTGAAGTAAGTTAGGACACCTCCGTTTTCAAAATGAATTAATCCCCAATACCAAGAAGGTAGGGGAGAATGAACAAAAACACGCTGAAAGTAAGCACTTCCGTATATTGATTCATTTTTAACCTTTCCACTTAAGTTTAGGTGATTTAATTTCATTATAAAATATCCTCTGTTACCAATGAAAGTGCTTGATTGATAAGTCGGTTTTGTAAAATTATGTTTATTTCCTGCCTTTGCAACGAATTCAAAATCTTTTCCAATTTTTACTATGTTCTTATTTTTGCTTATAGAAAAAGAAGTAGGTGTAGCAGAATTGGAAGATAGCTCTTTACTTGATATTTTTATATTGCATTTTTCAAGGAGAAAGTTGTGGTGCATTTTTTCCCCGTCAAAATACCAGGAAGCGACGGCACCACAAAGATTACTCCTATCCATCGAATGATTTAATTTGATTTTTAGATTGTTGCATTCAATTTTCTTGGAATTTTTTGTAGACCATAAAATCATTAATTGTCTCGGTTTTTCAGGGTTTTTTGGGTTGTTGAAGAAGAATAACCAAAACCACCACCACCAAGCTTCTTTTGGCATAGGTTCATTTTTTATATCAAAAACCTTTTCTTCTATATTAAAATTAATCTTATTTCTAATTTTCATTTTTTATCACTAATTATATGAAATTTAGATAGTGCTGGATTAAAATACTATCTTCTCTAATTCTTCTTTTTTTATTCCCAATTTGATTTCTCTAGCTATCCTCCTACCAGTAGACATCGGTTCTTCAAACAAATAAGTTGAGTAGGGAGAACCATCTGGATAGAGATTTGTGCCAGCCACTATTCTTGCTGATATCTCAAAAACAGTAAAGCCTGTCTGAGGGTGATAGATTGTTTCTAAACAAAAAGGTCCTATCATTCCTGGTTTGAAAAGTTGTATAGAAGCATTGACAGTGTCAATACCCATCTTAATGACTTCTGGCAAGAAACTCTCTCTTATTACGATTGGTTGATTTCCTGTAACAGTGTAATCAAAAAACTCATCGGGTATGTTTGGCAGACCTCTATAGCTCTCGTCGATGGGTTCAATTCTTTTATCCATGCTTAGCATCTCTGTTCTGTTTTCAAAAGGAGAATAAAAGTAATGAAAATAATATCTCACCCCTGAAACAAATTCTTGTATTGTTATATTTGATGAATCTTTCTCAGAAATTATACCGCTCTCAACCTTTCCTTTCAGTTTTTCAAAAAGCTCTTCTTCAGAACTCGCCGTAAAAAATCCCCTGCCACCTTTTGCTCCTGAAAGTTTTACAAAGACCTTGCCCCTAGTCTCTGATATTGTTCTGTAAATCTTTGGGAGTCTTAATCCTGCCTTCTCTAGCCATTCCCTCTGCATATTTCTTTCTCCTTCCCATTTCAATGTTTTTCTGTTACCAAACATAGGAACGAAGAATTTTTCCTCAAGATTCTCTGGCCCGACATACTCGACGAAAGAGCCATGAGGTATTATTATAACATTCTTTTCAATCAGCATGTCTTGGAATTTTTTATCAAGAATGTCTTTGAAATTTTTCACCAATATATATTCGTCTGGCTTTCCCAAAGGAAATGAATCATACATTGATTTTCTGCTTTCTGCACATATGCCAACTGTTTTAAACCCTTCTTTCCTAGCGCCGTGGAATATTTGCAGAGCAGAATGGGAACATATTGTAGCGATTGCGATTTTATTTCTATCATAACCTGATAATATCTCATCTATCTGAGATTTTGATATCATGACAACACTTCCTCTATTTTTGATAAAAGAATGGCGTCCTTGATTTCTTTGGCAATTCTTCTGCCAAAACTAACAGGTTGTCCGAAAAGATATTTTGTATACGGTGTAACTTCGGTGTCAGGCGAGCCAGGAATCCTAAAGCTTATGTCGTAAACCAATAGATTTTCATTTTCATCTGCTATCGTTTGCAAAGCAAATGGACCTATTATGCCTGGAGGGAATTCTTTTTTTGTTATTTCCACAAGTTTCATGCCCATTTCTAGTGCTTTCTCCAGCAAAGATTCCCTCAAACTTAATGGTGTGTGAGCCAGCTCCTCGCCATTGGGAAATTGCAATCTCGTATCCGTGCCTAGAAGTTCTAGCTCTTCGTGAACCTTTGAATAAAAAAAGTTCAAATTAATCTTTTCTCCCTTGACATATTCTTCAATCGGTGCAGATCTAAAGTTGTCTTCTATTGCCTTTCTCTCTTCCTTGGTTTTTCCTCTATTTATTATCTCTCTGCACTTTGTTTCATATTCTTCTTTCGAGCTAATAATAGGAAATTCTCTGGAAAAATGTCTGTCGCCAATAGCTTTTGTGGCTTTTATTATCACAGGTCTGTCTATTTCTTCTGGCTTTGAAAACTTTTTGGGTGTCTGTATTTTTGCAGTTCTGGCAAGAAAATCTTGATTTTTTTCTATTTTAAATGGCCCTGTTCTTTCTTCTGCCCTTAACAACATTCTGTTTCCAAATATCGGAACCTTGAGAGAATTTTCTATTATGTCATAACCCAGATAAACTTCCAAAGATCTATGCGGAATAATTATTGTGTTAAAATCTATTATTTTTTTAAATATGTTTTCTTTTGTTATTTCCTTCCAATCACCTAGAATGATGACCTCGTCTATACATCCTATATTTTCTTTAACCCTCACTCTAGATAAAAAATATTTATTGTAAGTTTGTTCTCGTCCTTTTTTACATATTGCTAATGTTCTAAAGTCTTCATCCTTTGCTCCTCTAGCGATATCTAGCATAGAATGAGAAGCCAAACTGCCTATAGAAACTTTGTTAGGTTTAAAATTATAATTAGAAATCAAGTCTTTAAGATGAATCATAAACTAAATTAAATGTGTTAAAATTTAAGTTTATCTATTTTCTATACTTCAAAAAGTTGTATAATGTATTTAAAATTGCAATAAGAAAAATAACTCCTGCTGATTTAACCTCCTGCATCTGTGTCGAGAAGTTCGTGATTATCTCTATTAAACCATAAGAAACTCCACCAAAGAATATCTGTTTGAAAAATTTTCCAACAGTTATGAGAGGTTCATACGTCTCTTTTTTTGTTACAGAACTTATCTTCTGTTCAACTCTAATTAGCTTATAGAATAAAACAGCCAAAAAGCCGTAGATACCTAAAAACATCAAAATCAATGTCTGTTCCATAAGAATAATGACTTGATGTTATAAATAAACTTTTAGAAATTAAATAAAATAAATAAAATTAAAAAAATTTTATTTTTTACCATTCCTCTTCTTTCTCTTCCTCTGCTTCTGTTTCCTCTTCTTCTGTTTCCTCTTCTTTCTCTTCTGTGCCAAATGTTTCTTCCTCTTCTTTCTTCATTATTTTTTTAGCCATATTTTATCACCGTTATCTTTTTTTGACATCTTGCTAATTCCTACATTGAAGAATGTTAAACAAATATTTAAAGATATCTGTTTTATTTAAACAATATAAATTTTAGCTTCATATTAATCTTATGAGATTTTTTTGGCTATTGACAGTAATAACACTATTAACAATTTATTTTCATTCAGTGACATCTGAAGGTTTGATACTAATTATAATGCTGATTATAACAGATTTCATGGTCCTATGGGTTGAAACAGAGTTTGAAAAAAACAATGGTGAAAAAAGCTTTTTGTTAGAAAAAATAGAGATTCTCGAGAAGTTAACTTCTGACATGTTCGATAAGTTAAACAAGAGATTCTCAAACAATAAGAACGATAAAAAAGATATTATAGAATCATTAAACCAATTCTAATATTAATTGATTAATGAAAAACAAGAAATTATTGAACTTTCGACAAGGAATCGACAGAATGGCATATAGAAAAAATTACTGTCGGAGAGAATAGAACTTTTTCCGACACTCTATAGTGGATAGTGCAATGCCTTCGTTCTCCATGCCTTTGAGGTATTCATTGCATCTGGTTCTCGACAGTTTGATCAGTTTGCTCAACTGGGAAGGAGAAACCTTGCCATATTTTTGAAGCATTAATTTTATTGCATCTTTAGTTTTAACAGAAATCGTACGTGGTTGAAGGCTCATACCACCTGCAGAAATGATATCGTCCAAACCCTTTAGTTTTGACTCTATCCTGTCGATTTTCTCGCTTATTTTTTTCAGTCTCTCTATTTCCATAGCTATGTTTACATAACGAGAATCCAACTGCTTCAAGTTTTCTTCTAAAATTCTCTTCTCCTCATCTTTTGATTTAAAAATGGACATAATTTACAATATATTTTTCTATTTCTTGAATATAAAACTATTTCGACAGTTCAAAATATGATGGGTTTGAGAACATATGTCGACTTTTGCTCAAATTGTCTCTTTCCCTGTCAATATGTGCTTCGACATTGTTTATTTTATAATAAAAATTGGCCAATGCCGATGTACAATATTGTACAAGGTTTGATTAATGACGTCTGAAAACCCCCTAAATCTAATAGTAGAAGTTTTGAAGAAGAATCCAGAAGGTTTGACACTATTTTCTCTAGCCGAGTTATCTGGATTGCATAGACACACTGTTTCAAAATATGTAAACGAACTCATGAATTCTGGAATCGTTTTCCAAAGAAATGTCGGAGTTGCAAAGCTTTGTTTTTTGAAAGAAAAAGTTGAGATTCAAACTGACGAAAATCCAACAGATACGCCAACAGAAGGGATAACTAACAAGAGATCTCAAATAAAGATTATAGCAGCAGTAGTTCTATTGACATTACTTTTGAGCGAGACTGCTATATTTGCTTATCAAAATACAAGTTTGTTCAATGAAACGAATCTAAGTGATTTTACATCAATAAACACCAGTCCCCTAACTGAGAGTATTACTCCAAACACCTCTCCAATGACCGAATCTATTTCTAATATCTCTCCTGACGAAAACATCATTTTGAACATAACAAGCGATTCGACAGAAAAAAATGATTCTGTTGATAATTTAACTGTCGAAATTTTGAATGAGACCATCGAACAGATTAATGAATCTCTGCAAGGTAATCAAACCATCATAGAACCTGTTTTAAACTATTCTAACCAAACAAATGAAACCCAAGAAACACCTCAAAAAACCCCGGCAAATCTCGAAATAAACCTCGATTATCCAAGAAAAATAACAAGAGGAGAAATTATAACAGCAAAAGTGACTGTAATCAACATCGACTCCTCGACTGCTCAAAACGTTGTTCTTACATGGAAAATACCGTCAGGCTTCGAGTTAGTCTCAGGACAAGAAAATGAGATTTGCGGTACTTTAGAGCCTGCTAGCACATGTTTCTCAGAAATTAACCTGAAAACCGACGCTTCGACAGTTCTCGGGATGAATGAAATCAAGGTTGTGGTGAGTTATGAGTAAGGCTTTTTCAGGTCAAAGCCAATTGTTAATTCCAATAATCATAATTCTAACCTCTGTTCTAGCATTGGCTGCAAATACCACTATTGATTATCTTAACTCGACGATGAACAATACAACCATAACCGGTAATTTCATAGCAATACCGCAAACAATTGAAAAGAGCTTTCCGATAGAGATTTTTGCCAATACTTCTATAGAACTTGAAACCGGTGAAAACCTGATTAGAGCTACCCTATTTCTAGACAATAAAACTATGCTTGAAAATAAGCAGATAGATTTCTACTTGAACGATACTGTTCTAGGATCAGGATTAACGAATTCTGAAGGTTTTGTTGATTTTCCTGTTAATGATAGTGGTATTTTAAATGCTTCATTTTCTGGAGATTTGTATTTGAATCCATCAGAAAATGATATTGAATTTGAAGCAAAAATCAAAAAAGTCAACATTACCAAGACTGCAGTAAAACTACCTAAAAAATTCTTTAAACTTAGCGATAAAATTAATTTGGAATCTCTCTTTGATGAAAATGTTTTAAAATTATTAGAAGATAAAAAAAATAGTAAATCACTCAGAATTATATTATTCGATCCTGATAACAATGAAACAGAACTATCATTTCGCGACATAGTAAAAAACAAAAATATTTTATTGGAAACTGGAAGAAGTTTTAGACCTGGTTTATACAAAATAAGAATTGTTCTTTTTGAAAATAATACCAATGAAACTATAGGTGAAACTGAATTTGGTTTAGGTCTGGTTAATATAAACACCCCAAAATCAATTTACCTGCCAGGAGAAAATGCCACGATTATCGTGGGTGCTATAACTGAACAAGGAAAAAGAGCTTATGATGCTACAGTTATTTTAACTGTTACTTCACCGTCTGGAAAAGTTTATTCTTACTCAACTTTGAATGGTTCTGTAGAAAGTGATGGCGAAGGTACCTTTATCGCATATCACAACGAAACAGACGGACTAGGAAATTACACTATCCACGCTTATGTCACAGGAGAAAATGTGAGTGCTGATTATGAAACTTTCTTTGAGGTTAAAGAATTTTCTAATTTCATTATAAAGAGGGATTCTCTAACTCTTGCAGACATGTGGACTGAACCTACAATGGAAATAGAAATTTTGCCGATGATAGACGCTAAAAACGTTAGAATAACCGAATATCTGCCTTTAAACTTTTCTAACATAAAGACCGATGGAATCGTTACTAAGAATGCTGAAAATATAAATATTACTTGGAATTTTAGTTCTCTAAAAGCAGGAGAACCTATAAAACTTTATTATTCGTTTACTACACCACATATTTCACCTATAGTTTTTTCAATAGGGCCTTTATCTATTGATAGCAATGATAGTGTTTTTTATGAATTGAAACCATGGACGCTAGGTATAGTAGATGTAAGATACTTCTTTATGATGTGGGAGATTTATGAAAAAGGCTCAACAACAACAGTCAGTCCTGAAGCTCTCTGCAGAGGTAGAAATTATACATTTATGTCGTTTATAACTGAACAGACAGGAGACGACCAAGCTGCTGCACAGAACGGTTATATACAAGTTAAGAGATCACAAGATGCAACTTTTACAAGCATCACTGCAGGTGGAACTTATGGTTGGTTTTATTTATCTGCTCAACCATATTCAGTAGAAGCATTTGATGGATCCGGAGGCGGAATAGTTACAACTTGCGATCCAGGCACAAGAGATAGGTGTGGTAACACTACTTTTGATTTAAACACTTCTTCTACTGCAAATCTAGGTTGGTACACATTAAGATCATATTTAGCCACTACATATGCACAAGTAAAATATGATACTGATAAGCTAGATGTTCAGCTAATCGATTGTAATGGAACGTTGGATTTGTATGATAGTTTTCAAATATTCTCGCCTACTGGTGAAAGAAAATATAACATGCAAGGAAACATCATAAAAAACAAGGTTATAGGAGGACATGTAGCCACTGCTGTTGTATCTATTAAGAACAATGATTCTGCTGCAATAGATAACATAAATGCAACTTTAGATCTTTTTGATGGAACAAGCAGTCTTAACTGGTTTATCATAGAAGGAAAAACTCAGACAGTATCTTCTTTAGCTTCAGAGAGCACTACAAGTTTTAGATGGCATATACTAGTACCGGACGATGTTGATGCTTCAAAAACTTACACAGCCAATGCCACAATAAATTATTCTAGTTCTTCGAAAAAATATAAAAAAGATTTTGTTGTTTATAACTACGGTGGTGATAAAGCATCACCCCTAGCCATCTTTCACACATCTCCTGAACATAGCACTGCTGATACGTCTAGTGCTTACAATAATAGAACTGCTTGGGTGTGTAATTACGGAGATTATAATTTATCTGTAAATATAACCGAATATACTACCGTCGAAAATGTTGGCTCTGCAAGTACCATAATAGAGCCATCAGATGGAGTTGCATGCACTGCAGGAACAGGTAACTTCCAATGCCTACAAAGAATGATTCCTGTTTCCAGCTGTTTTTGGTATAATGTCAGATACTTGGCAGTAGGAGACACTGGAGTAGAGGAATACACTACAGAGGTTATATGGAACGATCCTGAAACAAGTGAACCACTTACGCTAACTGATACCTACGTTTCTCCAGAGGTTGCTACAACCACAGATCCGCTTACAGCAACTCTCAATATAACTTCTGTTAATTCAAACACAAACAATACTGGAATTCAGTTACAAGTAGGAGCAACAGCAGATGCAAATATGCTTTATGGAATAGAAATGTATACTCCGCCTGGCATAGTTCCATTTGGTTTTGATATATCGCCTGATGATGGTTATCCGAGAGGTTCAATTTATAATGGTTACGAAGTCAGATGGACTGGATTTAAGGTTGACGCCGGTAAAACTGGAACTAATAACAGATACTGGTCTATTGGAGCCTCGTCAAGAGCTACGATAAATTTTCAAATAAACACGTCTACAACACCAGAATTTACCCCAGGCGGTAAGGTTTTTCTAATTTACCTTGATGGTTATGAAGCACAGGCAAGATATGGTCATCCTACAGCTAGACCTGTTGTAGTTATGAATGGAACTTGGGTTAAGGTAGTAAGATATTATAATAATACCTCAACAACCTGGGGAAGTGGAATGCCTTCAAACTTTGCATGTGGTATTTTTAATACATCTTTACAAGTTTTCAACAAGGGCAATCAACCTGCATATATTTTAAACACTACTGAAACTAAATTTAATTCTTCTGTTACTCATCCTAAAAACATCATATTCCAAAATGGATGGTCGAGTGACGGCTCTACGTCAACAATAAGCTCTGGTAATAATGTTGTGTGGGGTTTTTCTAATTTCACTCTTCCTTACGGCAAGGATTATGCAAAATATTATAACTACACTTTAAACGTAACATATCAAGTAAATGGAACATTTGTTTTTCAAGGGAGAGAATCAGCAGGAAATGATAATTTAACAAGGACAGAACTCAATACAACCATTTTAGCTTTGAACTCAACAGCATATAATATAAATTTAACACATAATACAACAACATATTATATACCGTTTGGAACCTATGCCAACCTGTCTGTAAGTTATATTAACTCAACGCCATCATCTGCAACGTATTCAGATTCTAACACGACTTCTTTAAATCAAGGCACGACGTATGTCACAAATAGTAGTTTTATAAAAAGAACTTATTTCCCTAATGCATCATATGCAAGTTTAACAATAGCATGGGTAAATACAACGCAAGCGAGATATGAAAGACAGACACAAATATACGTTAATGGCAATTTCTTAGGAAATTTAACAAATGTTACGACGACCACAATTTATATTTTTAACAATACATCTTACGGTTGGATAAACAATCAATCTAATTACATGATAAATATAACTTTTGTAGGTAGCAATACAACTATAATAAATACAACATTGACATATAACAGAACTCTACCTATCAATGTGTCAGTAAATGGCAATTTCTTAGGAGCAATGACAAACGCTACATCATCTACGATATATAATTTTACCAACGTACCAGTAAGTTGGTTGAATAGCCAACCGAATGAATTAAATAATATAACTTTTCAAGGCGATTCTGTAAATATAACGCAAACAAATCTTACGTACAGCTTAAACAACCTTCTTGCATTTTATGACCAAAACTATACTACCTATGTTTCTTGCGGTGCTTCATTAAATTTAACAACACCTACAGTAAATTCCTCAACTTTATATCAAAATGATCCCTTTGAAATAAGCTCGATATTGTGGAACTTTGGTCCTGGAAATGCAACAAATACTGTTTCGTATATAAATTATACGAACACAACTCCAATGACAGGATTAGAAAATTTAAACGTTACTAGAACTAATGGCGTACAAAGCAATAATACAAGCATCGGAACAATGACAGTAACGAACACAACTGTTACATGGATTGTTAAGACTACTGGTGTTTCTACAGGAACTATTAGGTTCTGTATAAAGGCGAATGCAACAGAGAACTCAACAGATGTCTCTGTTTGTAAAAATGTTACCATACAACAACCTTCTGTGTATGTATCATTTGATAATCCCATTGCAAAATCAGATGAATATTCGAATGAAACAGGGAGTTGGGGATATGATTGGACTTTCAATATTACTGTAAATTCAAATTATGGAAGTAATTTTAATGTTAGCGCATGGGTTAGCAAAGATGGTGGAACATCTTATAGTCTTATTGGAAATCAAACATTCACAAGTGGTCCTGCAAATCTAAGTTTTAGTTGGGACCCTTCTTGCAGTAATTTACCAGCAACTGGTTCGACAATGTTATTAAAATTCAATAATAGCGTAAATTCTAATGAATCAAATACTAAGACATTCGAACTTTTAAAAGACACTGTAATTTTTAATATTACTTATATTACTGGTAATAATTCATATGCTAATAGAAGTAGAGAAACTGATTTGCTTTCTGTAAGAATAAGAGACAAAAATTCTACGAATATGTGGATACAAAATTTAAATGTTAAATTCAGAATAACGTTAGATGGATCTGTTGAAGATACTGGAACAATTAATCAAACAGATAATTTAGGTTTTGCAAATTATTCTTTTGACCCTTCATGCACTCCTTCAAAATATCAGACTGGAAATCAGAGATGGAGAGCTATAATTGAAAATGACAATTGTTATCAGGATAATAATACAAACTCATCTGGAATTTATCTAAATGTAAGCGTTCAGGGAGATTTGCTACTTACATTTGATGAACCAACAAAAGATTCTTCATACATACAAGAGCAAAACGTAAGTTTTCTAGGTTCCGTTTTAGATGATTGCGGAAATGTAACATCAACATTACCAACAGTAACATTCTATGCAAATAATTCTACAACAATTCCTGGCACTAGTTGTGGTAGTGCAGAAAGTATAGGTGGACTGCCTGTATATAGATGCTACTGGCAAACCTCGATAACAACACCAAGAGGTTGGTACAATACTACAATGGTTGCAAACCTTACAAATCACTATACTAATTTTACTGTAAATAGCGATAATCCTGGCTGGTTTTATCTAAGTCCTAAATATAAAATTGAAAATGTCACAAATTCGACATCTCCTGAAGGTTGGGGACATAGAAATTGGAATTTCTCAATAAACGCATCTTCTGGTGATCCAGACAACGCTTATAATGTAACTTTCCACATAACTTATCAGAATCAACCTAGCGAGACTCCATGCGATGATTCTATATGTGTTAATCAAACCTATAAAGAATGTATTTATCCAGATTGCGTAGGAAGAACTGTATATTGGTATAGAAACTTTACTTATGATTATCAGGGTGTGTGGTACTTTAAGTTTAAACTAAATACAACAAGTAGTTCTGTTAGTTCAATAACAGTTGAAAAAGATGATATAGAGATAAATCGCTCATCGCCATCTCTTGGAAGTATTGTCAACAGAAGCGGAAATCAGAAAATAAATTTAATTGTATTTGTTAATGACACTGATGCAATTCACGCAGCTGGAAATCTTTCAGAAGGTTTTCCATCAGCAACAATATACTTCAATGTAACCAACAGCTCAGGAAATTATAAGAATTATGGTTCGAATTTAACAAACGATACTGGCCATTCTAATGCTAGCTTTAATCCAGATTGTACATATTTGAATGGAACTCAAAACTGGACAGCATACACTTCAAATGATCCTAACTATAAAAATTATACTTCTAGTAACAGCACTATAACAATTTATGGAGATTTGGTTCCACAAAATATCAAGACATACAATTCTACATATGAGGAAGCAGACATCTTCTATCCTGGAAATAATGTAAATGTTACTGGAACAGTGTTGGATGAATGTGGAAATATAATAATAAACACTACAGGAGTAAACATCACTTTCGAAATTTATAAGAATGATACTTATCCAGTTGGAGCTCAAAGACTTTGTAATGAAGTCAACTATCTGAATAATGGGATTTATTCTTGCATTTGGAGCACTGACAGTTACGAGAACGGAAGTTATTCTGTTAGAATGAATGCAACTAACGTGAGTTTTCATAATAATGGGACTGTCACAGCTATAAAGTTCGGAATAAACATGCCACCAAATTCTCCTCCGACATTATCGTCTGCTTCTGTAACACCCGATCCTGCTGGTTGGGGTTCTAATTTTAACTTTTCAGTAAATGTTACAGATTCTGATGCATCTCAAAATGTAACAGTTTATTTGTGGACAAATGAAACTGGATCATGGGTTCAGGTAAGTAATCAGACATGTGCAGAATCTTGTGTTGGTGGAAATTTAACTACTCTTTACTTTAGTAAAAATAACTATGGTTGCGAGCATAAAGGTTCGCAATTCTATATGTTCAATGCATCAGATAATTCAAGCACTGCAACGAATAATTCTGATCCATTAGGTCCTAACTCATTCACGCTAACAAAGGATAGCGTGCAATTCACAAGTCCTGTAGGCGATGGAGGAACTGTAAACAGAAATGGGAATCAGAATATAACTCTTGCTGTAAGAATTAATGATACCACAAAAAGTGTTCTTGTTCAGTCGAATGTAACTGCTGGAAGATTTTGGGTAACTTATGATAACCTTAACTGGGACGGTGGAACTGGTGATAAGAATACAAATTCAACAAGCTACATGAATTATACGTTTGACCCGACATGTACTCCGATAAAGTATATTGCAAGCAATTCACAAAAATGGAAAGCCGGTATAATTAATGACAATTGTTATGATGACGCCAACAGTTCCAACTACAGCTTAACTATCAAAGGAGAAATGATAAATAACATATTCCTACCTAACTACGATGTATTTAATGATTTGCAAAATGTTAGCTTTTTAGGAAATACAACAAGCGATTGTCTTGACGACTCTATAAACGATGCAAACGTAACTTTCATAGTTTCTCATGAAACTTATAATTATACGGCATCCCTAAATCCTGCAAACAATAATGGAACTCATTATGAAGCAACATGGAACGTGACAATAAGCCCTGAAGGTAACTATACAACGTATATGAATTCTTCAAAATTGAATTACAACTCCAACACGACTACTTTAACCAACTCGTTCCATCATCAGAAAAGTCCTTTATTGAATAATGTCAGCGCAATTCCTGTTCAAGAAGTCTGGGGCAAGACATTCATCTTTAACTATAATATAACGGATGATGACGATAACGTAACAGTTTATTTGTGGAGAAGATGTACAGGCGGTAACACAACATCGTACCCATCGCTACCTTGCTACAGTGAATCTTCGTTCACGCTTTATTCGACTACAAAGTATTGCTATGATTGTGTAAACACGTTGAGCAATTTCTCCATATCTACAGGCTCTATTAACATAGGAGATTACGAATGGCTAATCAATATCTCTGATAAATATGGTGGCACGAATACATCTACTGTAAAAGTTTATAATGTAACTAGAAGACCAATAATGTTTCTTTATTCAGATGGAAATCAGTCTAACGTTAGCAGAATCGGAGACAATAAAACTAATCTAGAGATTTATGTCTATTCTTGGAATGGTGTGAACTATTTCAATGTAACAGACTCAAAAACAATAAAATTTTGGATAACAACCAATGGCACACAATGGAGCAACTATGATCAAGTAGGTGAAATGAAAAACTTTACAAATTCTGAGAATGACCCAACAGGTTTGGTAAGATGGAATTTCAACCCAACTTGCCCATCACCGTTTTATAAAACAGGATTGCAGAAATGGAACGTAAGCTTTGCAGGCGATACACAATATTTTGCAAATTCATCTGTCAACTACACTCTTTACATCAACTCAACCTTGAACAACACGGTAATCGGCCCTGTTAATGGGGAGGTTTACAGCTCTGGCAGTAGCATACATATAAGTGGTAATGTAAGCGACGAATGCGAAGTTGTCTCTGGGTCTGACGTAACGTTCTGGATCGATGAAAACTGTGGTGATGTAACCGATCAGAATAATGGAACTTATAATTGCACGTATGCATCTAACCCGACATCTGGAGGATGGAGAAACATAGAAATGAACTCGAGCAAAAATTATTATTATGATGGCTATAAGTTAGTAACAAATGCATTCCAATTAAGAAAGATTCCTACGTTCATAGGTAGTCCTTATGTCACTCCTACATCAGGTGCGTGGGGACAACCTTATACGGCTTATGTTGACGTTGACGATGAAGATGGGGGAGATATTGAAAACGTAAGCTTGTGGAAAAGTGTTAATGGTGGTAATTGGATATACATTTCTTCTAAGAACTGTTCCATAGCAGCTGTCAATTGCACAGGTTTACAGTTTACACCAGAATTTCACTGCAGTGATCTTTTAGGATCTTCAGGCAATCCTATAAAATTGAAATTCAATGTAACTGATAGCTACGGACTAAAGGTTGACAGCGATAATTTTACAGTAGACTTAACAAAGGATAATGTTATTTTCTTAAACAATCAAGGGGCTGGAACCACAATAAACAGAGAAAATGGAAATCAAACATTCGTTGTTACAATAAAAGATGCAGATAAAGCGAGTAACCCACCAGTCAATTTAACTGAGGAAGGAAGTCCTATAGACGGTTATTTCATATTTGATAAAGGTTCGAGCGAATGGGATGAAGGTCATCTAAAAGAGACAAACTCTACCGGTCATATGAATTACACGCTTGACCCGAATTGTTCTCATAGTGTTGGTTTAAAATATTGGTATGTCAACATCAGTGATAATCAGTGTTATAACGACAATGAATCTTCTTCATCAAATTCATCTTCTCGTTTTACCGTAAAAGGTCAATTGTATTCAGGACTTTACCAACCAACCAAATTCTCAGAGTTTAATGTTTCAAATCTTGTGAACTTCGGATGGAATATTTATTCAGATTGTTACGGACAAGGAGACAAAGATAATGGCAATATTACTGATCTGAGTTCTTCAACAACTGTTAATCTAACCAATTACGGAAACATATCTAGCTGTACAAGCATAAACGATCCTTCTTCCAATGGAAACTATAACTGCACATGGAACTCAATAAACCAACCCCAAGGCAATTGGTCCGTAAACTTAACGGTCACATTCTCTAATTATTATGCTAATTCTACGAACTTTGCTAATTGGTTTTATCTTAAGAATCAAGCACCAAATGCAACAAGTGTTAATGTAAATCCAACGAGTGGTGGTTGGGGAACTGTCTATACCTATAATGCATCAATAACCGATTCTGAAAGCAATGCGGTGACATGCAATCTTTATGTGAAAACAAATGGTGGATGGACATACAAAAGCTCTAACACCACAACAGCACCTAACAATTGTTCAGTTATTGTAAATGATTACTCATGTAGTAATCAGAGCAGTGCACAATTCTATTTCATAATAAATGATACCTACAATATCATTAATACAAGTGAAACCTTAGGAGTGTCTAATGGGCCAACAATAGGAAAAAATAATGTTAGCCTTGCAATAATAACAGGTGATGGTTCTTACGTTAACAGATCGAATGATAACATTGGTAATTTCACCAGATTTATTGTAAGCGTTACAGATTCAACTAAGAATAGTTTACCATTAACAAACACTAATGGAACTGTTTGGATAACAAATGATAGTTCTATGTATAATAACTATTCTGTTCAAACCAATTCTTCTGGATATTTGAACATTAATTTCAACCCAAACTGCACAGGTCCTCACTATGGTATAGGAACTCAATATTGGCAGACAGGAATCGATAATGATAATTGCTACAACTCGAACAATTCAACTACTACGAACTATACTGTAAATATATTAGGAAACTTGTGGCCTTTGATTAGTTTACCTACTGGAGGAAAATATCTGAGAAACGAAAGTAATACAATACTCAGAGGAAATGTAACTGATGAATGTGGAAGCATTGTTAGTAACGCGATAGTTAATCTCACTGCAATACACAACGAGAGCTTAGCAGAACATATTTGTTCTCCTAATAATAATGAGGGCGACGGAAATTATAGCTGCACGTTTTTAGGAAGTTCAACTAGTAGTTGGTCTACTAAAAAATATGAAGTAAAATTCAACGTTAGTGGAAATAGTTATAACTACAATGAAACTAAAGATTTTTGTTTGCCTGGGGATACTACTCAATGGTGCACTACAAACAATAAAGGATTCTGGCTTGAAACAAGACCTGTATTAACATCACCGAATGTCAGCTCTTCTGGTGACGGTGGTTGGGGAGAGACATGGACGTTCAGAGTTAATGCAACTGACGAAGATGGAGACAGAATGAAAGTGTACTTGTGGATGAGAAAATGTGACAACACGGCTTGTGACAATCCTACTGCATGGTCATCCAATTGGAACAATCCTTCTGTAACTGGTAATAACACGACTGTTACATTTGTTAGAAGTGATTTTAGTTCTGATGATGTTGGTAAATGGCAGTACAAATTTAATGTAACAGATATTCCTGAAACTGATAGCTGGGACTTTAATGAAACCAGTGTTTACAATTTCACTTTGGATAAAGATGATATCAATATAACTTATGTTGCTGGTAATAACTCTATTGTTAACAGAAGTATTGCACCAAACCCATCTAATGCTACTTTATCTGTAATAATTTATGATACTGATAAAAATATTGCATTAGGCGGTTCTGTAACTGGACCTGCAAAGTTCTTTGTTACAACAAATCCTTATGATACTAATAGTTTTGCCCTAGATTTTACTAAAGACGATACTTCAACTGGTGGTTATGCAAATGACACCTTCCCATATTCAAGCAGATGTAACTATGGTATAGGACCACTAAGATGGAAAGTTGAATTTGGTTCTGGAAGCACAGCTTACAAGACTGTAAATTCATCTGTCTTTTATGTTAACACAACAACCTCTCCTCTAAAACCGTATGCTATTGTTCCAAACAATCAAACCTTTGTAAGAGGTGTTGACACAATTCCTATAACTGGTAATGCCACTGATGATTGTGGTGGCGTTAGCGGAGCTACAGTCAGTTTTCAGGGAATTACAAGAGGAGGCTATTCCTATGGTTGGGCATCTTGCTCTGGATCAAGTGTTACTGACTTGAATAACGGAACATACAACTGTACGTACACATCTCCAACGAACGCTGAGCCGAGTTACTACAACAACAACATAAGTGCAACAAAGGAATACTATCCAAATTATCCTACAGTAGAAAAATCAACTAAAAATGATTCGTTCGTTATAGTGACTAGGCCTGAGATATGGATAGTAGGAAATGGTGTGTCTCCTACAAGCGATGGATGGGGAAAGCCAAGAACATTCACTGTTCATGTTAAAGATATTGATAGTGAAACAGGTTATTTCCCATTCGAGGTTATGAACATAACTCTATGGGCAAACATTAGTGGAGGTTGGGAGTACGTAAATCAAACAACATGTTCTAATTGCTATAGCGACACAGAAGTAAATATAACTTACCATGGATTTGATTGCGGCGATCAAGGTACTCATAAGTTTAGGTTCAACGTGAGCGATTACTGGAACAATAAAAATGCAACTTCTGGCACAGATGAATTCACTATAACGAAAGACTCTGTGTCAATCACAGATTTTACAGGACCTGATAACATACAAAGATTATATGAATCTGGTTTATTCGTATTCAGAATAAGTGATGATGACAATAGCTCGTATGTAAACAATGCATCAACAAATGCGGCCATTTACTTTGGCTATGACAATTTCAATGATTATAATATCAGTTATGTTATTCATCCAAACTCAACAGGATATGTCAATAAATCTCTGATTTCTGATTGTAATTATTCTACTGGTAAGCATTACTGGAAAGCAGGAACTATCAATGATGATTGTTATGATGCTGTTAATTTGAGTGGTAGTCCTACATTTAATACGACTGGCCAATTGAAGAATAGTTTAACATTACCTACTTATAATTCAGATCATAATGTTACTGAACAAATACCAATCAACTTCACAACATTGAGCGAGTGCTCTGCTAACAGGTCCGACGAGAATCCTGTGATTAATGCTAGCGCATCGATTGAGTTGAGTCTTGATGGTTCATCATGGGAATCATGTTCTGCCAACAATTCGTATGCGGGTTTCTATAATTGTACTTGGAACTCGATTAATAAGGCTGAAGGTTTGTGGGACATTAGAGTTAACAGCAGCAAGATTGGCTACTTCTTAAACAATTCTACAACTTATACTAATTGGTTTAATCTTATAAACTGGAATGTCAGTAATACAACCATACCATTAGTAACTCCAGATTCTGGCGGATGGACTAGATTGTATAATTATACTATAAGCGTGTCTGACCAAGAAGGAGACACTATTAACTGTTCATTATTTATATCAAAGGATAACCAGAGCACATGGGAATACAAAGGTTCTTCAATAGTTTCTGGAACACCTGGTAGTCCTAATTCAGGAAAATGTTTCAAGGAGATACATGACTTCTCCTGTGGTGACAAGGATGTTGATTCATCCAATTGGAAGTGGTTCAAATGGGAAATTGTCAATGGTAATCCAAATCATGCATGGAACACGACGCCTGTTCAAGGACCGAACTTGACTGAATCAAACGTTAGTATAGTCTACATTGAAGGTAACAACTATGTGTACAATAGAACATATGGTAATAATCTAGTAAGACGTTTGGCTGTGAACGTGTATGACACAGAAAACAGCACGTATGTTAATAATGCAAGTGTTAGTTTCTGGATTACTAATGATTCATTGACGTACAGATTAGAAACCATCAATGCGAGTGACTCGTTGGGTAATGCATCATACTGGTATGATCCAAACTGTACGGACTCTGTGGGTCAACAGACATGGATTGTTGGTGTGTCTGATGGATGTTATCAGGACAAGAACACCACGACTAATTATACGTTGAACGTCACTGGTGATCTATGGCCAGTGATAACTTCACCCATTGGCGAAAAATATCTGAGAGGTAATTATCCTGATGGAACTAATGTAAGTTTATCTGGAGATGTTTTGACTGAATGTTCTGAAGAAGGTTACGTTACTGCTAATTCAGTAATTAACTTTTCTTCGATACAAGGCTCAACAACTAACTATTGTAATCCTTTAGAAAATCTTGGCAATGGAACTTATAATTGCACAGTTAATACTTCTAGTTTTGCTGCAAAAGGTTGGAATGTTAAAATGAATGTATCAAGAGAGAATTATAATTACAATGAAACAACTGATGTTTGTTCTCCAAACACAAGTCCTACCGGTTGTTCAGGAAGTGGTAAAGGTTTCTGGGTAGAGACAAAACCTGTTTTGACAACTAACTTTATCAATCAGTCTTATAATTCTACAGGTCAGTTAGGTGACGGTGGTTGGGGAGAAAGATGGATATTCAGAGTTAATGCAACTGACGAAGATGGAGACATAAACACTGTAAAATTATGGGTGAACACCACGGGTTCAGATGATTGGAATCAACCTGCACCATCTAGCATGTCCAACTCTTCTGTCTCAGGTAATAATACGACTGTAACTTTCAATGTAAGTTGGACTTCAGCGAGTCCTGGTGTCGGACCGCATAAATTCAAATTCAACGTGAGTGAAAATTCAGAGACTCAATTCGAACAAAATATAAATGAGACAACGAATGGAACATTCACATTAGCTAAAGATGATGTATTAATCTATCACATGGAAGGTAATAATACAACTGTTAACAGAACTTCTGGAAGTCAAGTACTTTCATTAAGAGTTTACGATACTGACAAAGGAGACTGGACATTATCAAGTTCAGGTGCTAAAATTTATGTAACTAACAATACTGGAATATATTACATTGCATTAACAACTACAACTGCAATATCCAGCGGAGGATGGGTTAACAATACTAATTTTGATCCTAACTGCACTCCATCACAGGGTTCTGGTAAATTCTCTGTAGGTCCTCAGAACTGGACAGGAGGGCCTACGTCAGATAATTCATACTATAAGGCAACAAATATAACACCTGTATTGAAAATAAATATAACTTCACTACCACTAACATTCAATATTTCTACTCCTAGGAATGCTGTTAAATTCATAAAAAGTCCTGAACCTGCACAGTCCATTCCTATATCAGGGAATGTTTATGATGAATGCGGTGGTGTTAGTGGAGCAAGTGTTAAAATTATAGCAGAGAGAGAAACAACATCAAAAGATTGTTCTGTTCCAGGCGATGGAGGAAGTGGTATTAATGACATGAGCAATGGAACTTATAATTGCACTTTTTCAAATGCAACAATATATTCTTCTGGAGAATGGGATTATGGTTATTGGAATATATCTGTTAACGCAACAAAGAATTATTATAATTCAAGCTCAACATTTTTAGAGAACAATTCATTTTATCTTGCCTCAAAACCACATTTCACTTCTACACCTTCTTATTCAACTGCTAGAACATATGGATGGGGAGATTCTTGGACATTTACAGGTATTTTAGAAGATCCAGATTTTTCAGGAGAACTTGGAAGCATTGTAAATGTTAGTTTATGGCTTAACACAAGTGGTAGTTGGACATATAATGGTTCCACTATTTGCAATCCCTCATCAAACTGCACAGATTTATCATTCAGTGGATTAAGTTTCTCATGCAATGACATAGACGTTGGTTATGAATATTTCAAGTTAAATGCAACTGATAATTTTTATTCAACAGATAACAGATTCAAAGAAGATTCTTCTTCGAAAGAATTCAATATAGAACCGGATACAACAAGTATAGATGCTTCATCAGGGGATGGTAGCACTGTAAACAGAGAAAAGGATTATACAACAAGTCTTCAAGGTCAAGCAACTGATATATCAAAAGGTTATGCACCTATTACTGATTCTGGATTAACAGGAAAAATATGGGTAACAGTAAACAGCAGTGATGAAAATAGTTATAATTTCAATGAACCACTTGTAACTGAAACTTCAGGATTTTTCAACTATAATTTTGAACCTAATTGTACATTTTCAGTTGGTTCGCAAAAATGGAAAATGGAAATAACAGATTCTTGTTATATACCCAGCAACTTTACAACACTAGCAACTGTAAATGTTGTTGGGCAACTGAAGAATGAATTAGATATTCCTTCATCTTTTGCAAGCTATGGAACAGGAACACCGATACCAATAAGTTTCACTACTAAAAGCGATTGCTCTGCTGAAAGAACAGATGAAAGTGCTATAATAAACGCAACTGAAGATGTTCCTTACCCTATACAGATTAGAAGACCTAATGGCATTGACATAGAAAACTGTGATCCATGGAATAACAGCTATAACGGAACTTACAATTGCACTGCCAATACAACTGTCAGGCCACCAGGTAATTATAGTATAATCTTAAGTAGTGCAAAATCAGGTTTGTTCAATTCAAATACTAGTTTTATATATACAGATTGGTTCGAATTAATCAATCTTTATCCAAAATATTACAACCCAACTATCACACCTGGTTCTGGCGGATGGGGAGCTAAATACAATTTCAGTGTTCAGGTACAAGATACAGACTTGGATAATATTAATTGTAGTTTGTATATTTCTAATAACAATGGCATGACGTGGAGATTTGTTAATTCAACAATAATCAGTGGAAGTGAAAATATTAGCTTATGCAGCTTTAACTTTTCTGAACCTTACAGCTGCAATTCTACATACAATGATGTAGGAGGCACTAACAGATATTTATTTAACTTAACGGACACAGTAGGCCAAACCAATAGTTCGAATAATGCAGGACCAACAATACTCAAAGATAATATAACAATATCGCTTGTCTCAGGAAACAACACAAATATTACGAGAGTTTTAACTAGTAGGTTGCCACTAAAAGCCTATGTTTATGATATAACAAGAAATAAAGCTGTAGGCGCTGACACATCATCACAAATAAAATTGAACTTTAACGTAACTACGAATGGTACAAACTACAACTTTTCTGACACAAACTATTCTTATTCGTCATTGCCAGGAAATGTAACATACAACTTTGATCCTAATTGTTCTTTTGATGTAGGTCAACAAAAGTGGATTGCAAGTTATAATTCGACTGTTATATCGCCTTCTGCTGATTGTTATGAGTATAATGAGAGTGATCAATTCAATATTGGAATAGTTGGTCAACTGGTAAATTATCTAACTTCTCCAAATTCAACTAAAAACAGATTCGTCATGAATTTGGAAAATATAACGTGGCGTGGAAATGTGACAACAGACTGTCCTGCTAGAGATGGAGGAAAAAGTAATGCAAACATATCATTCAACGCCACTAATTGGGACAGTGGCACCACTTATTTCTGTGATGAACCTTACAAATCTGTAAACAACGAGGGTAACGGATACTATAATTGCTTATTTGTAAATAACAATACCAAGGATTCCAGAAACTATAGAATGTACATGCTTTCTGAAAACGTAAGCTGGTATAATTCTAATACGACACAAATAAGTAGCATATGTTCAGTGACACCTCCAGGACCATGCGCATTCTATGTAGTTACTCAACCTAGTTTGTCAAGTTCAAGCGCATCTTATACGCAAGATGGTGGATGGGGAGAGACATGGAATTTCAATGTTACACTAACGGATGCTGACTCTGACACAAATAATGTAAGTCTTTGGATGAGAAACATTACTCCTGCAAGAACAGGATGCTATGAAGCTTCTTATCCATCATACTATTTGAAGAGCAGTAAAAATACAACACCAGGACTAGTTAATTTCAATTTTGTCTCACCCGCATTCAGTTCAGCATGCGCTGGAACTGATTTTGAATATTTTTTCAATGCAACAGATAGTGAAAACACAGCAAATACGACTCTGAAGAATTTCACAATACAAAAGGATGATATTAATGTAACTTACATTAACGGTAATGATACGACTTTAAACAGAAGCATTTCTCCTGACCAAGAAAACATTACTTTCAGTATAAGAGTTTATGATACCGATAGAAATCTTGCATTGGGTTATAACGTTCCTGGAACAGGAAGATTCTTTGTTACAACCAATTCTTCAGATCCTACAAACTTCTCTCTTGAAGCAAGTTATGATGCAACACAAACTAATGGTTTCATAAATCACACCTTCCCTGATATCAGTAAAAGATGCAGTTATCTTATAGGACCACAAAGATGGATAGCCGAATTCGGTTCATCTAGTCTTATCTACAAGGCTAACAACTCCTCTGATTTTTATAGTGGTGATTTTTACATAAACTTGACAACATATCCATTACAAGTTAATGTCTTATATCCGAACAATCAAAGCATTAGAAGTGAAATAGATTCTTTAATGTACATCGGTAACGTTACTGACGATTGTGGTGGTGTTAGTGGAGCAAGTGTTTACTTTAAAACTGAAAGACAAGAACTCACACCATCTTCAGATTGCTCACCAACGGATTTGACAGATTACAATAACGGTACTTACTCATGCTCTAAATCGGCACCTCAGGATTGGTATTTAGAATATCATAACTTAACAATCAACGCATCAAAAGAATATTACAATTCTTCTGAAAACGTTAAAAAACAAGATTCGTTTGCAATAGTAACGAATCCGAAAATAGATACGCTGAGCGTAGCGACAACTTGTAGAGCTGGCGAATGTCTTATTCCAGGCGATAGCAATTATGGATGGGGAGAACTTTGGAACTTCTCAGCAAAAGTTCAAGATGCGGATCAGGGAACTTATAATTTTGAAAAAATGAACATCTCTCTATGGATGGACTTGGGATCTGGTTATCAGTTAATAAATTCAACTGTATATCAGAATGGTTATGCTGCTTCTCAGAAGACAGTGAGCTTTTTGAAAACATTCGATTGCCAGAACAAAGGAAGCAGAAATTTCAAAATCAATGTTTCTGATAATTGGAACTATACTAACTCAAGTAGCAGTAGTACAACGATAAATCCTGATAGTGTTGAAACTGAACTTATAAGTCTACCAACAAGAATAGATAGAGAAAGTGGAACAACAATAGGAACTTTTGTCTTTAGGATAAAAGATTTAGACAGGAATGAATCTTTACAAGCTAATATAAATGCATCATTCTACTTTACTCAAGACGGTTCGACCTTTACTCTGAAGAATGATACAACAACGAACTCAACAGGTCATATAAATATTACAGTAAATCCGGATTGCTCTTATTCAGTAGGTTTGCAGCGTTTTGATGGAGGAGTTTCTGGCGATGAATGTTATACGAGTGAAAATTATACGCAGAGAGAAACAGGTGGTTATGAAGCACAACCTTATAACATAAGCGGACAAATAAAAATCAATATTCTCAATCCAACTTATCAACAAATTTTCAACATAACCCAATCTGTATTAATAAGATACAACACAACAAGCGATTGCCCAAGTGAGAATTTAATATCGAATGCCACAGCACCAACAGCACAAATAAAATTAAAATCTCCAGCAGATGTTTGGGAAACCTGCTCACCGTTCGGGAATGAGTATAATGGTTGGTATAACTGTACGTGGAATTCTACTGGAAAAGCTGAAGGCTATTGGTCACTAAACTTAACAGCAGGCAAGCAACCAAATTATAATTTGAATGAAACTATATACAATAATTGGCTATGGTTAGAGAATCTGAATACAACATCCGTTAATTCAAACGTAAGTCCATCAAGTGGAGGATGGACAAGATTGTATAACTATTCTATTGATATAAATGATACTGAAGGAGATACTGTCAACTGTTCATTGTACATATCTAAAGACAATGAAACAAGTTGGAATTATAAAGGAAGTTATGTTATTACTGGAACTGCTGGTATAAACACTACTGGAAAATGTTTTGTAACAGTTCATGATTTTAATTGTTCTAATATTGATGTAGATTCATCCAACTGGAAATGGTTCAAGTGGCAGATAGATGATGGAACAAATTCATATAATACAACATCAATGCAAGGACCGAACCTGACTGAATCAAACGTTAGTATAGTCTACATTGAAGGTAACAACTATGTGTACAATAGAACTTATGGAAATAATCTTGTCAGAAGACTTGCAATAAATATCTATGACACAGAGA